>Ga0193752_1000103_pt1 | contig 114929 bp, 96 predicted proteins | sample H1c1metaG_FD_144924 | JGI IMG/M metagenome (GOLD analysis project Ga0193752, IMG submission 144924) | Soil microbial communities from a riparian zone of the East river system, Colorado, United States - H1c1 | ecosystem: Environmental > Terrestrial > Soil > Riparian zone | place: USA: East...
ACAACCGAAATTTCGGTAGCTAAAATTGTTTAAGAGATTGTAGCAAATGGATTTTGGCAAGCGTTCTTCCGATAACCGGATAGCTGGCAACTGTAATTCAGAAAACGGTAACACAGCAATGTCATTTCAATTTCTGCATGCCGATAATGTCAATGCTGGTTATTGCAATAAGTGAATGTTGAATTTTGTTGTATAAGTCGCAAATCCCTTAAGTGAACGAGATTAGAACGTGCAGGATGGGCCTGAGGTTGGTTTGATTGCCACCTTCGATTCCTGCCCGGAGTTACCGAAGCCGATCAGGGCCCAACAGAACCTGGCGCTGGAAGTATATCTAAAAAAGCCGATCAGGGAACTAAAAGCAGATCGGAGACAACAGCAGAGACCCGGCATGAACAATGGTATTAACCAGGAATCACAGTGGCAAATCAAACCAACCGAAAGGCCCATCCGGCGAAGGGAAGAACCGAGTGAACATCATGAACGTGCAAAATCAGCAAAGTGAAATTCAGGCAACTGCACGACACTGGCTTCAACGAAATCAGGCAAAAAATGGAACCAACCAAAAGGACCAGGGTGTTACGTATACTACCAGTGAACGCTCAACTCACTGTGTGGGGACAAAATCAGGAACTAATAGCGGTTACATATTATAAGCATCCTCCAGTTCCCTGATGTTGAGTTTTTTCATTTTCATCACTGCCTGGAACATCCTGGCTGCGCGGGCAGGTTCTCCGTTCAATTTCTCAACCAACATCTCCGGAACAATCTGCCATGAAAATCCGAATTTATCCTTCACCCAGCCACATTGACTTTCCTGGCCGCCGTCTTCGGTAAGCTGATACCAGTATTTATCTATTTCTGCCTGGGTTTTACAGGAAACAACAAAGGATACAGATTCATTGAATGTAAACTCGGGGCCCGCATCAAATGCCTGGACAGCTAACCCATCTATCACAAATGTTCCTATCATTATTAAATTCTCCGGGAATGGTGTACCCGGTCCCCATTTTTTGAGATTTGTAATTGTTGAGTTTGGGAACAGACCGGTATAAAAGCGGATTGCTTCTTCTGCCCTGTCGTTGAACCAAAGATGAGGAGCGATGTTTTGTTTGCTTGTTATACTCATGGCTGAAAATGTTTTATTGTATAGACTTAAGTAAATGACATTAATTTTCTGACAATAATTTCTGACATTGATTTTCGTCGATACAAAGATGTCAAAACATTTCCTGCCCTGAACTGTGCAAAAGCGACATATTCAGGGGGTAATCGTGACAGCCAACAGGCAACTTCAATCAATTACTTCAATCACCTGAAAGGTTGAGTCCACTGGTTCAATTACCTACTTCAATCACCTGAATGGCTGAGTACACTGGTTCAATTACCTACTTCAATCACCTGAATGGTTGAGTCCACTGGTTCAATCACTTAATTCAATCACCTGAATGGCTGAGTACACTGGTTCAATTACCTACTTCAATCACCTGATTGTTGGTCCACAGGTTCCCCGGACTCTGACACCGGCTGATTCTGTTGCACCTTTGCGGTAATATTCTGATTCACACGGAAAAGATTTTGTGGATCGTATTTGGCTTTAATGATTGACAATCTTTCATAATTATCGCCATAACTGGCCTTCACCCTTTCATCGCCTTCCTCCATCATAAAGTTCACATAAGCCCCTCCTTCAGAATATGGATGCAAAGCTTGCCAATATTCTTTTGCCCAATTTATTACGGGTTCTTTATTTGTGGGGTCTGCATCTACACCTACCATTACACAGGCATAGTTGCAGTTGCGGTAGTTCCAGGCTGTATCGGTTTTGGTTATCCGGGATGCAGCGCCGTTGATCGGATACAAATGCATGGTCGATAATCCGTGTGGCATTGAATTGCCAAATTGGGCATGAAGGGCGATAGCTTCTCTTCCCAAATCTTTTACGAAATCCGCTTTCCAATACCATTGAAGTCCGGGAGGATAAAAAGCATCAAACATGGTCTGCAAAGCGGGAAAAGGAATAGTGCCAACAAAATCAAGTGCCGGTTTTTTGAAATTTCTTATCGGGGCGAAAAAGGTTTCTGCTTCTTCGGGATCGCCGGTGTAACACCAGACGATGCCGCACATTTTTTTAGAATGTAGTTCTGGCGGAAATGGTTCGACTGCAGGAACTACAAGAAAAGCAAAAAATCCGTTTATATGATCAGGAGCATGAGATAGATAGTCGTGGAACCAGGTCATTCTTTCTTCTGATTCAGTGATATCCCAGAGCATAGGTCCACCATAAACAGTATGCACAGGAACTGTTTTGAATTTGAATGAAACCACTACTCCAAAATTTCCACCCCCGCCTCTTATAGCCCAGAACAGGTCAGGGTTTTTTGTTGCAGAAGCAGTTGTTAGTTCACCGCTTGCAAGCACTATTTCTACTTCAATAAGATTATCAATAGACAAACCGTAATGACGGGTGAGATGGCCAAGTCCACCACCGAGTGTGAGCCCGGCTATACCGGTGGTTCCAAAAATACCGGATGGAACAGCTCTTCCGAAAACATGTAAGGCTTCATCCACTTCTTTCAGCAGGCAGCCACCTTTGACCTGCGCCGTACGATCCTCTGCATTAAAATTGACTGCTTTCATCGCGGAAAGATCAATGACAAGTCCTCCATCACAAATACCAAGACCTCCGGCATTGTGACCTCCGCTTCTTATCGCCAGTAACATTTCGTTTTCCCTGGCAAAGTTTACACCGGCTATCACATCGGCCGTATCTGCACAGATAGCAATAATGGCCGGCCGTTTATCTATCATGCCATTATAAACTTTTCGAACCGTGTCATATTGCGGATCTTCTGGCCTGACAATTGTGCCTTTGAACTTCGAAGCGAGAGTGTCTGTGGTGGCTTGTTTCATGTTGCAAGATTTAGATGAGTGAATAAATTTTGCTTTCAGAACAAAGATATCTGGCAGGACTGCACATGTATGTTGCTTAAAGGTTCAATAAGTTTTCTCTGGAGTACATTTTCTTTCGATAAATAAAAAAGCTCTTGTACTTTCAGTAACATCTATTTCGATAAGACCATCAGCTGAGGGTGGATAAATATTTTTCAGTAATAATTGCGGAGGGCGGACAATATTTTTCAGCATTAATTGCGGAGTGCGGACAAATATCTTTCAACAATAATTGTGTCCTGTGTTCTGTCTTATTAAGTTACAAAAATTATGTATGAAAAGCTGAGAATTTTTCCTCTGTGTCTTCGGGGCTTTTAGGAGATTTCAACTCTTTAAAACGCCAACTTTCAAACCAGTAAAGCTTTCGAATGTTTTCAATGCGGCTTTGATCAGGCCTTTCTGTTTTTTATCCGGGGTTCTGAAATAATCAAACTCAAATAAAGCGGAATTCTGTTTGGTGACCCGTTTGTAAGTGCCGATAACCTGTCCCTGATAAAGAATCATGCAGTCGTATTTATATTGCTGTCCTTTTTTAAAGTTTTGCATGATGGACTTTCTATTCTTGTAGCCCATGATGAGTTCATCATAAACAGGCAACAGAAATAAGTCTTTGTTGAGAGCCTTCCTGGTTTCTGAAATATTTTTGATACCGGAAAGATTGGAATTGGCCTGGATGTCTGAAACTTTGGACGGACCTGAGATTTTTGGATGGATATGGTAATAAATCTCTTCTTCAAAGCTAAACTTATCGAGCGACTGGCCATTGAGGCTGATTCCCAAAAGGCAATCTGCAATGGTTAGACCGGACCAGGTTGAAAAATCTTTTATAGTTGCTGGTCCCCTGCTATTGAAATAACGTTCAGCAAGCTTTAATAATCCTTCTTCTTTATCTGTCTTATTTGGTTTGTTGTTTACCGGGTTGGCGATTGTGATTCTCGCTTTAAAGGCTTTACCTGCACCATCGTTGTTTGTTGTTTTAAGAACGGAATTCAGCAATGCATAAGTATGTTGTTTTCCTTTTCGTTTGCCGTTAGCAACAATACCTTTCAATTCAGCATTCATCATAATATAACCCATGCGAAGTCCTTCGGCATTGACACGATGGCGGGATAGTATAGCTGATAGTTCTGCCCTCGTCAAAGATTCACCATGGCCCAGCGATTGCCGGATAATACCTGCAGCCCGATCAAGGATCTTATCTGTGAGTTCTAGCTGCCTGTACATAAACTTGTTGATTGCCTGTACCCTTTCTGAAGTGAGTGCCTGCATCCATAAAATATCATCGACATGCACGAAGTGCCATGTTGGTCTTAATAAATGCGTCCTGCAAATTATTCCTGATTCAATTTCCTTTTCAATATCAGTATTGCTGAGATGAGGCAGGCGAATACCAAGTCCCCATTTAGTCTGCTCATACTCCTGGCCCTGCACGGCGCCAAAATGGTGTACCAGTTGAGCTGCAGTTTGAATATTTCCGGCAGGCAACCGATTTCCGGTAAGCAATTGATTTCCGGTAAGTAACTGATTTCCGGCAGGCAACCGATTTCCGGCAAGTAACAGTTGATTTTGTAACCTGAGTATAGATATTTCCTGGTGCGTCATAGCTCTACTGATCTATTTTTCATGATCTATTTTGCTTTCATGATCCTTTTTGCTTTTCATGATCCTTTTTGCTTTTCATGATCCTTTTTGCTTTTCATGATCCTTTTTGCTTTTCATGATCCTTTTTGCGATAAGCTCACGGTCCTGTATTTTTCTCCCGGGCGCGTCATCTGACCCAAGTAAGATCAGATCTGTCTCGGCACCGAGCGCTAAGAGTACTTCAACATAAGATCCTATCGAAACGGTCGGACTTCCTTTTTCTATCAGTTGAAGTGTTGAACGGGGAATACCTGCATTTATGGCCATAATGCTTTCCGTGAGTAGTCGGCGCTTCCTGCGAAGTTTGATACTGTCTCCTATAACTTTCAAAATCCTGACTGCGGCTGCCGAGTGTTTATTTTTTTGGGCTCCCATAGTTTGACTGATGTATCAGTCAAATATACGCAGCTTTGACTGATGTATCAGTCAAATTTAAAATTTGGTTTTAAGAATCATCAGGGGTTTAAGAATCATCGAGAGATTTCACTATCGCCATACTCAATACGTCCGCTGAATTTTTGATGATGAAATGAATAGGTCATTCATGACTTCTCAATAACGGCATTTTGATGACTGCAGACCATCATTTCGGACCATTATTTCAGACCCATCATTCCGGACCGTTTATCAATCAAGGCGTAATTGCATCCTGCCAGTAATCATAAATATCTTTCAGCAGGCTTTTCCATTTCTCGTATTGCGGGGGTTTGTAAAAAATGCCCTGGACGGATAATCGGTATGCCCTTGCAAGGTTTTCTTTTGTGGTGCCGGTCGTTACAAAAATCAAGGGAATGCATTTACGGCTTATCTCATCATTGTTTCTTATTTTATCCAGGAGCTGGAATCCATTGATTTCCTGCAAATGAAGATCAGAGATGATGATAAAAGGTTCAGTTTGATGGAGACTGAGATAATCAAGCGCCGATTGCACAGCGCCGAAATATTTGATTTCATTTGGCAGATTCAGTTCCTTAAATATTTCCTGTATAATTTCGTGGTCGTCCAAATCATCGTCAATAACTACAATAGCTCCCCTTTTATTCATCGGAAAAATTAAAGAATTAGCATATGGTTTAAGCAAATCTTAATGAGAGACCATTTCTGGACAGGGTTACAAAATAAATTGATTAATCAACACAAAAATTTGGTATAATTACTTAGTAGGTTTACGGATGAGCAATAAATTCCTCCCGAATGGCAAAGATCTTCATCACTGGCTCCGCAGACGGGCTTGGCAGCATGGCAGCACGCTTATTGATAAGCCAGGGCCACGAGGTCATGCTACATGCCCGAAACGAAGACAGGGCTAAACATGCTTTGAAACAAAATCCAAAGGCATCGCATTGCTTAACAGGAGATCTCTCGATCCTATCACAAACAAAGGAACTTGCCGGTAAAGTTAATGATGCAGGAACTCTTGATGCTATCATATATAATGCGGCTATAGGTTACCGTGAGCCGAAGAAAATACTTACAAAGGATGGCCTTGCAACTGTTTTTGCAGTAAATAGTCTTGCACCTTACATTCTCACTGCTTTAATAAACCGTCCCGGGCGATTAATTTATTTAAGTTCCAGCCTGCATCATCAGGGCAATGTCCGGATGGATGACCTGAATTGGGAGAAGAAGTCATGGAGCGGATACCAGGCATATGCTGACTCAAAACTCCATGACCTCCTGCTTGCATTTGCAGTTGCCCGCAAATGGCCAGATGTGTATTCAAATGGATTGGATCCCGGATGGGTCCCTACAAAAATGGGAGGACCGGGTGCACCCGACGATTTACGCAAAGGTGCAGAAACCCAGGCATGGCTGGCGGTAAGCGAAGAACCGGAAGCGAAGGTTAATGGTAAGTATTTTTTTCATAAGCTGATCAGACGGCACAACATGGTAGCAGCCGATAGTGTAGTACAGGACGAGTTCCTGGCTGCTTGTGCTGTTTTATCAGGAGTTAACTTTCAAGAATAAAATATAGTGGCAAATTGCCAGGAAATTTGATTTGATGGCGCGGCCGCCGTTTATTAACGTTGAATTCCAGGTTTGTGGATTATAGCTATAATTCCCCGTCGGCCTTGGTAAATAATAAAAATGGAAGCGATCATTACAATACATGCATAAATAAATAACAGTCCGTTATCACCTGCCACTTCAATCCCAATTATAAATAAATGAGTAACCAATGCTCCGGACATGATGACAACAGCCATCAAGGCTCCAATCACCGAGGTTCGTGGAATCAGTATTAACACGGATGCAATAAGCTCCGCCACACCTGATGCATACCTGCCCCAGGGTTCAATTCCGACCCTGGTAAAAATCAGGATCGATTCTTCTGCACCGGTAAATTTAAAATACAATGTTTGCATCATAATTGCTGCTGCCACGATGCGGCAGATCCAGGTCACTACATTATTGATACTCATTACGGGAAAGGTTTAAGGTCATAAAAAGGACTTTTATTAAATAGTAGAGGGATGTACAATTGACACAAGTTATAATAATAACTTTTGTTTGGTTGGGAGACTCATCTTGAATTGGGATAATTTATGTTTTTGATGGAAGCTTTAGTGATAATGTTTCGGCCAGTTGCTGTCAGCTTTCTTTTTTAGTTCAGGCTCAGCTTTCAACCAGGTCTTAAGTGTGTTATTAAAAAAGCTGTTGTAAAATAAGTACAGTTTGCCTTCGTAAATCCGGAAAGTTGCCGGATCAACTTCCACTTTAGTCCCATCATTGCCCATCGCAAAAGCGCACCATCCGCCGTATTGAGGCTCATATTTTTCGGGTTGCTTCTGAAATGCTGCAAGATTTGCTGCTGATGAAAACCGATAAATTATTCCCTTATAGTTGTAAGTATAATCAGCCTTGCCTTTTGTTGCTTTGTTTTTCAAAAAATAATCAACCGGGTCATAGCCCTGGATAGCCGGTTTTCCGGCCCCCACATTGAAAGCACTTACCCGTTTCCCGGCAATTGCATCCTGTGCCATAGATATCTGCACAAACATCATTAAACAAATAACACAGCACATTTTTATCATAATCAAAATAATTTTACGAACCCGAGATTATTTACAATTCATCCGATTATTTGTTTCAATCATATACGACGATTTTACCTCAATCCGATTTTACCATGCCGGGGGGGGTCATCCAGGGCTATGCGACATCAAGCCCAACGGGAATGAATATCTTTCATAATTCATAAGTCATGGTTCATATCTATCTTCTTCGTGGCAGGATTTCGGTAGCAAGCGAAGAGAGAGTTGGTCAACATTCACATTTTTTTTTACCAGCCTGTCCAGTTTCTTTATAAATTGAGTGTATGCTATCTGTGATGAACAATTTTTACCCTTTTCTCCAGGGTGGAGGGGAAATGGGAGAACGAACGCGGAACTTTAATTGGGCTAACACATCAATCGGGAAACCCGATACCTGGCCCCAAAGTCTCAAAACTACAGTGGGCATCCTGTTGACTGCCAAATTTCCTATGTTTCTGTGGTGGGGTGATGAATTGATCCAGTTTTATAATGATGCTTACCGGCCGAGCCTCGGTAATAATGGAAAACATCCCAAAGCACTCGGCGCCAACGCACATGAAACCTGGCCGGAAATCTGGCCTGTCATTTATCCACTGATCGAAGATGTGTTAAAAAATGGTGAGCCGGCCTGGAAGGAAGATCAACTCATCCCGATCTTTCGAAACGGACAACTTGAAGATGTTTACTGGACGTTTAGCTATAGCCCGGTGCGTAACGATTCAGGCATTGTAGAAGGTGTGCTGGTGACCTGTACCGAAACGACGAAGGCTATCGAGAAATTAAGGATCGCGAAACAACAAGAAGTTGAGCTGGCCGGCAGGGAGAAGTATTTTAGAATGGTAACAGACTCAATGCCTGCCGTTTTATGGACCACGGATCCTGATGGATGGTGCACTTATCTGAACAAACAATGGTATGATATCACTGGTCAGACTGAAGAAAGCAGCCTGGGTTTGGGCTGGGTTTCGGCAACACACCCCGATGAACAGGCTGAATTGGCCGTGAAATTTACGACAGCCAACAACGCAAAACATCCATTTTATGCCCCATATCGCCTGCGTCAAAAAGACGGCAGCTACAGATGGTCAATTGATAAAGGCACACCGAGATATGATGAAAATGGGAACTATGCCGGCATGATCGGCACAGTAACAGATGTTCATGACCAATACATGGCGGAAGCGAAAGCAAGAGAAATACTTCAAACAAATGAAGAAAAGTTCAGGTCAATTGTTGAGGAAGCCCCGGTGGCAACCTGTTTATTTACAGGTCACGATATGGTAATAGAAATTGCGAATGATCTGATGCTGAGTTTCTGGGGAAAAAACAAGGAAGCTATAGGCAAACCAATTGTTGAGGCTGTACCTGAATTAAAAGGGCAGCCATTTCTTGAAATTCTGACAAAAGTATTCGTCACGGGTAAAGTTTATGAGGGCAAACAGGAACCGGCGATACTTTTACAAAACGGGGTGTTGACTACCCGTTATTTCGATTTTACCTATAAACCTTTATTCAACGCCGCCGGCGAATTATATGGTATTATGGATATGGCCACTGACGTTACGGAACAGGTGATGGTGCAAAGAAGAATAGAAGACACCCAGAGGGAATTGCTTGCCTATTTTGACCAGTCACCCGTGGGTATAGCCGTGATCGATGCAGATGAACTTAGATTTCGAATGGTAAATCCTTTTTATGGACAACTGGTAGGCCGCAGTTCAAATGAGTTGGTGGGCAACCCGCTGATGAAGGCATTGCCAGAATTGTCGGGACAAGGCTTTGATGATTTGCTCAACATGGTAATCAGCTCGGGCTCGCCTTATGCAGCGAACGAAGTTTCAGTGAACATCCTAAGAAAAGAAAAAGTCGAAACGATTTATGTTGATTTATTATACCAGCCAACCTTTGGAAAAAACAAGGAAGTATCAGGGGTCCTTGTCGTGGCTACAGATGTAACCCAGCAGGTACAATCACGTAAAAAAATAGAAGAGAGTGAAGCAAGATTCCGTCTTCTAATAAAAGAAGCGCCCGTCGCTACCTGCCTGTACGTTGGCAAGGAAATGCGCGTAGAATTTGCCAATGAAATAATGCTGGACTATTGGGGTAAAGACAGTTCTGTAATCGGGTTACCAATCACCGAAGTAATTCCGGAACTAAGTGGACAAATATTTCCTGATATCCTAGACCGGGTTTTCAAGACCGGTGTTACTTATGAAGGTAAAGCCAGCCGGGCTGAAATAATCAAAAATGGTGTACGAGGAACCTGCTATTTTGATGTCACCTATAAACCACTATTCGGTACTAACGGTGAGGTATATGCGATACTCGATATGGCAGTTGATGTGACTGCACAGGTGGTTGCCATGAAAGAACTGGAAGAAAGTGAAACTAAATTGCGTAGTATTATTTCGTCGGCTCCCGCAGGCATAGGATTATTTGTTGGCCGTGACCTGATAATTGAAAACCCCAACCAGACTTTCATCGATATTGTTGGAAAAGGCCCTGGCATTATTGGCTTACCGTTAAGAGAAGCAATGCCGGAATTGTTGACGGAAGGTCAGCCTTTCCTAAAAATCCTGGATGATGTTTTTACAACCGGTGTCATGTTTCAATCAGTTGGTTCGCAGGTAAAGATTGTTCAGAACGGTGTAATGACTTATAATTTTTATAATATCAGCTATACTCCTGTATTTAACGAGAAAGGTGAAGTATATGCGGTGCTTGACATTGCCATCGATGTAACCGACCAGATCAAAGCCCAGCAAAAGCTCGAAATAGCAGAATCTTCATTAAGGGAGGCAGTCGAACTCGCTGAACTGGGTACCTGGAGTCTTGACGCTAAAACAGGTTATATTACCTATTCTGACCGACTATTAAACTGGTTTGGCATTGATGACGCAAATAATCCGGGTCCGCCTTCTGCCGTAATCCACAAGAACGATGATGAAAGAGTAAGACTGCTTATAGAAGCCGCCCTTCAGCCTGGCTCAGATGGTTTATTCGATGCAGAATATACTGCGGTTAACTTGATAACCGGCGAGGAAAGGATCATTCACGTTCAGGGAAAAACCGTTTTTGATGAGGAAGGCCTTCCCGTTGTAATAAATGGCACTTCACAGGATATTACTCTACAGCAGCAGAACCAACGTGCTCTTGAAAAACTGGTGGAGCAGCGAACAGAACAACTGGCGGCTGCTATAGAAGAATTGCAGTCAACGAATGAAGAACTCGAAGAATCTAACGAACAGCTAACTTATTCCAATGATGAACTCGCTCAATATGCTTATGTCGCCAGCCATGATCTGCAGGAGCCGCTTCGCAAGATCCGGGTGTTTACCAGCAGGTTGAAATCTTCGGACACTATTGACCAGCCAACACAACTCACTCTTGACAAAATCAGTCTTGCAGCGGAACGCATGACTTTGTTGATACAGGACCTCTTGAATTTTTCAAAATTGTTGAAAAACGATTCGATGTTTAGACCTGTAGAACTCACTGACATTGTAAAGGCCGTGACTAATGATTTCGAATTGACGATCACAGAAAAGGAAGTAGAGATAACCATAGGGCGGCTTCCCGCAATACAGGCTGTAGGTCTTCAAATGAACCAGCTTTTTTTCAACCTGCTTAGCAATTCCCTGAAATTCGTAAAGGCAGGAACCAAACCAAGGATTACAATTGAAGCGATACCCATATCACAGGAACAAGCTGCAAAATATATCCGCAAAACACTTGCATTCAACAATTACTATGATATCATTGTAACGGACAACGGGATCGGTTTTGAACAACAATTCTCTGAACAGATTTTCGAAGTATTTAAGCGGCTTCATGGGCGTGACATCTATCCCGGATCAGGTATAGGATTGTCCCTTTGCCGTCGTATTGCAGAAAACCATAACGGTTACTTATTTGCGGAATCAGAACTGGATCATGGTACAAAGTTCCATTTGATTTTGCCTGATAAACAACAGTAAAGATAGTTATGAGTTATGAGTTATGAGTTATGAAACTTTGGCAACAGAATTCATTATTCATAACTTAACTCATAATTCAAAAATCCACTCACCACTAAATACAACGTGAACAGACAAACAAAGATCAGGTGGAAACAATTAAGGATCATTATCATTGGCTGGATGATAATGGGTCTCCTCATCACCATTCATGACTGGCTTTTACTAAACACTGCAGATTCACTGGGTCTTTCAGACCGGTATTCTTTCATGGGTTCTGCCATTAAAAATGTAGGTGCCGGGTTGATAGGTGCCCTGATTGGCGGATCTACGCTTGTATTTTATGTGAATGTAAAGTTCCAGGATAAACCATATGGTTATACACTGCTGATCGTAAGTACCGTTTTTATAGCTATAGTAACATTGGTGACCATTTTAATGGGATTAATCGTGGTACCTATGCAAACAGGCAAGCAAATTTCTGACCCTGTTTCCAAAACAGCATTTATAGCCTTTTTGAAAGACACATCTCATGTTAAAGCCTTAATTGCCTGGTCTTTCGTGGTTTTCATCACGCAGTTATTACTCCAGGTCAACAGCAAATTCGGCCAGCCGGATTTCTGGAATATTATCAGCGGCAAATACAACAGGCCTAAAGAAGAAAGAAGGATATTTATGTTTGTTGATCTTAATTCATCCACCACTATTGCCGAACAACTGGGTGATGAAAAATATCATTCTTTATTAAAAGATTTTTTTGCAGACATTACTGCCCCTATACTGGAAAACAAGGGCAGTATCTATCAATATGTGGGTGACGAGGTGGTGATTGCCTGGAATTATGAAGACGGCAAAGAAAACATTCACTGCATCCGTTGTTTTTTTGACATGAAATTGCAGATCAAAAAATTACACGCCAGGTACCTTCATAACTATGGCCTGGTTCCCGGTTTTAAAGCGGGCATACATTGCGGACGTGTTGTTGCCGGTGAAGTAGGAATAATAAAAAGAGACATAACCTATTCGGGTGATGTATTGAATACTACTTCCAGGATACTGAATAAATGCAATGAGTATAAGGTTGAGATCATTGCTTCTGCAGATCTGCTTTCTGAGTTAAACTTAGTTAAAGAATTTATCTCCACTCCGCTCGGTGCGATAAAATTAAAAGGTAGAGACAAGGAGGTTTTTTTGAATTCATTGATGTTACCGTAAGACCGGAATTTGGTTATGAGTGATGAGTGAGTGGCGAGGGGCTTAGTGATGAGTTAAATTAATTCATTTGTCTCCCACATCACTCACAATTCATCACTCATCACTCTCTTGATCTTTCTTTCGTAATTCATAACTCATAACTCATAACTCTCTTGCCCCACTCATCACTCATAACTCATAACTCATAACTTTCTTTAAGCCGGTTCCGGAGGGGGTTCTGTAAATTTCGTTACAAAACTATTCAAATGAAAAGCATCTTTACTTTAACCCTCGCCATGATGGCGCTAACCTCCCTTTTTTCACAGATCACATTAACCCGTTTGCCAAGTGGCAATAACAAAAAAGCCATGGTCGGCGAACGCGTTGGTCTTACTGATGTTCTTATTCAATACAGCAGGCCCGGGGTTAATGGCCGCGATGGTAAAATCTGGGGCCAACTGGTATACAAGGGTTTTGAGAACCAGGGTTTTGGAAATAGCAAAGCTGCACCCTGGCGTGCAGGAGCCAATGAAAATACCATCATTGAATTTTCCAACGATGTTTTGATTGAAGGTCAACCGTTGAAAAAAGGGAAATACGGATTTTTTATAGCTTATGATTCGTTGGAGTCAACGGCCATTTTTTCAAGCAACTATTCATCCTGGGGCAACTATTATTATGATGACAAAGAGGATGTGCTGCGCGTCAAAGTAAAGCCGGTTAAAATTCCAAACAGCGTTGAAAGACTGAAGTTCGAATTTATGGATCAGACCGACACTTCTGCTACAATAGCACTGACCTGGGAGAAGCTGATGATACCTATTAAACTTACTACCAATTACACCAATGATCAGCTTGCGGTTTTCCGTGATGAATTACGCAGTCAAAAAGGATTCTACTGGCAAACATGGCAGGAGGCGGCCCAATGGTCACTACAACGCAATGTGAACCTTGAACAGGCTTTACTGTGGGCTGACTCGGCTTCAGGTCCCGTTTTTGGCGGCAACACTGTTTTTGGACCCCAGGCTACAAAGGCCCAGATTCTGCAAAAATTAGGGCGTGATGCAGAAGCTACGACCCTGATGAAAACAGCGCTGCCTTTAGCCAGCATGCAGGAGCTGCATGGATATGGCCGTGAACTGATCAGACAGAAAAAACCAAAAGAAGCAATGGAAATTTTCCAATTAAACTATAAGAAAAATCCTGACCAGTTTACCTCAAAAGTCGGAATGGCAAGGGGGTATTCTGCCAATGGAGATTATAAAAATGCATTGAAGTTTGCGCAACAGGCACTTCCGCAGGCACCCGACCCGCTAAACAAGACCGGGGTCGAAAACATGATTAACAAGCTTAAGAAATCGGAAGACGCAAACTAAGAGAAATATGAATTATGAGTTATGAATTATGAGTGAAGTTGTGAGTGATAGAGTTATGAATTTACACCAATTCATAACTCATCACTTTAATTTATCAAGAACTTAGCACTTTACAAACTCACCATTTACCACTCAACAACTTCACTCACAACTCACCACTCACCACTCACAACTCACCACTCACAACTCACAACTCACCACTCACAACTCACCACTCTACTTGATTTGAAAAAGAAGATAAGAATAGTTCAAGCTGCTTCCATCCTCGGCCTGAAGCCTACGGGTACCCAGCATCTTGCAGACTGTTTTCTAAAAGCTGGATTTGCGGGAATGATCAACGCGGTCCCCGAAATCATTTATATACCTGACCTGAACTATCTGTATAGTTCAGAAATAGATGCGGATACAGGCTGCCTGAATACAAGGGCAATTCAACGCTTTTCACTGTCCTTAAATGAGGCAGTTAAAACAGTACTCAATGAAAATCAGTTCGCAATTGTTCTTGGTGGAGATTGCAGCATCCTCATTGGGATAATGTCTGCTTTAAAAGGGTCGGGAAAAACAGGACTCGTTTTTATAGATGCCCATGCCGATTTTTATTCACCCGAAACATCGGTTACTGGTGAAGTGGCGGATATGGACCTCGCCATCGTTTCAGGCAGAGGGCCGGCGGTGCTCACAGATATCAATCAATCCAGGCCATATGTGGCAGATATCAATCAATCCAGGCCATATGTGGATGATGAAAACATCATTCATATTGGTCAGCGTGATGAGGATGAAGCATCCGCTTATCAGTCGCCTGATATCCGCAAAACGAAAATCAATTGCATCCCTGCAACTGAGGTAACAAAACAGGGCGCCTTTAATATTGCAACAATTGTAAGCGAAAAAATAAATGGATCATTGACTGATCATTGCTGGGTACATTTTGACACAGATGTTCTTGATGATGAAATCAACCCGGCTGTTGATTATCGCTTGCCTGGTGGATTGAAAATAGATGAGGTCCAAACCATCATCAAAGCAGCACTTTCTACCGGGAGATGCCGTGGTATAAGTGTAACCATTTTTAATCCCCTGCTTGATAAAGATGGAACAGTTTGTAATAAACTCGTTAGCTGCATCGCTGAGATTTTATAAACGATAACAAACAGCATTGATATTCATGCCCGCTCCCACTGAAGCAAACAGAATGATATCTCCGGCGGCCAGGGAATGATCTGGTATTACTCCTTTCCGTACCATATCCAGCAAGGTGGGTACAGTAGCAACTGAGCTGTTTCCAAGTTCGCGAATATTCATGGGCATGATAAACAATGGAACATCGGTGTCGGCAAAGAGCATATAGAATTCTTTGACGATGGCGTTGTCCATTTTTTCATTTGCCTGGTGAATAAAAATCTTCTTAAGTTCACAGATGTCGACCTGGCATTTTTCAAGACATTGCTTCATGGCTAAAGGCACTGTTTTCAATGCAAATTCATATACTTTTCTCCCAGCCATTTTCATATACCGGATATGTGGATCTGAATCAGGATAATTCGATTTGCCCATTTGGATAAAATCTGCTTCTTCAAGACAATGCGATTGAGCAACCGAACCGAGGATACCAGCCTCGTTTCCTGGTTCCGCATTAGCCTCAAGAATTATTGCTCCCGCTCCGTCACTGAAGATCATGCTGTCCCGGTCGTAAACATCAATAACCCGGCTTAATGTTTCTGTACCAATGACCAGGCACCTTTTTGCGAGCCCGGCTTTAATAAAACAATCTGCCTGGATAACACCCTGTATCCATCCCGGGCAACCGAAAAGGAGATCATAAGCAACGCAGTCAGGATTTTTTATCTGAAGCGATTGTTTTACACGTGAGGCCAGTGAAGGAACAGCTTCCGATTGTATACCCTCTTTGTTTACATCACCAAAATTGTGAGCCACAATAATGTAATCAAGTGTTTCGGGATCAATACCAGCATCAGCCAGGGCGGACCGGGAGGCACTGGTAGCCATATCCGAAGCATTCAGACCGTCATTTGCGTATCTCCGGGAATAAATACCTGTGACTTTTTCAAATTTTCTTACAATTTCTCCTGCTGCTCCAACAATCCGCTGATGGCGGTCGTCGTAAAAGTCATGCAGGGTGAATTCCCTGTTATCTATAATATCAGTGGGTATAAAACTACCTGTACCTGTAATGACGGATCTCATAAAGCAACACGTTGACTCTCAAACAAAAATTACTACAATATATCACAAAAACAATTCGATGGCTAAAGGTTTGTAATCTTATTGCAAAGTTACGCATGTGGATTGTATTTTCCCTATTGGCACGCGCTTAGTGCAGCCTGTGCCACTTTGCTCTCCAAAGCAGGTCTGAAAAAGGGCTACCCGGAGGTAACCCTTTTTTCAAAAACTACTTATATGTTGATCGCTTCCAGCTTCTCACCGGTCCTGGTTTACAGCCCAGATGCTGAAAGCTACTCAGTTGGGATTGCGCAGTATTTGTTTTGCCTTCCTTGTTAAATTCCTTTCTGGTAACTGCGCCTGATAGAGTGCATCTGTAAATACATGGACATTTCAGAATCATGCCCGTAGAATCATACCTGTTACAATGCACAAGATGAACTAAATGCACTATAGTCATATTAAATGACTACTCTTCTACATTGCCTGACTACTCTTCTTAATTGCCTGACTACTCTTCTTAATTGCCTGACTACTTTTCTTCACTGCTGTCACTATCTTCTGAATCTTCTTCGTCTTCCTGTTCAGCTTCCCAGTTTATATTGTTTTCTGCGATTTCAGAAAGACCGGCATCGGTTTGCTTTTCTTCTTCCAGTGTTTGGCCGAGAAGACTTGCAGCCTCTTCAAGACCCATTGTTTTAGCAAGTGATACAAGACCCCCATAGGTTGCTATTTCGTAATGTTCAACCTTTTGTGCTGCCATAATGATACCCACATCACGGGTCATGCTTCCATCTTCGGTGTCTTCGACAATAGATTCACCTTCTTTCACAAGACCTTCCATAGCTTCACATTTTTTGGCCTGGGCTTTTTTGCCAATCATTTCGAACACCTGTTCAACCCGGGTAATATGTTCCTGGGTTTGTGCAATATGATCCTTAATTGCAGACTTCAGTTGGTCTGTTGTTGCCGCCTTTTGCATTTTGGGAAGTGCCTTGGTCAGATGTTTTTCAGCCCAGTAAATATCTTTCAACGCATCATGAAAGTATTTCTCAAGCTGAGTATTTCCTTGTCCCTGCCCTGCATTGGAAGCTGCTGCAGTTTTTGAGGAACCGGATTGGGATGTACCGGCTTTTGAACCATTTGTTGAGCTCGTTTTTGAACCGTTCGTTGATTTTGTCGCACCCTTTGCAGGAGACGATTTACTGGTATTTGAACCAGCGGTTTTTGTATTAGCCATAATGTAAGATTGAATTTTTAAAAATGAAGTTATACCGGTGTATTTGCAAAGTATGTGCCATAGGACGATCTTTCTATATGCATAAGATGAGATGCTTTAATAGAATGTCGCTGTATAACAGAAGAACTATTGATCACAGGAATTACTGATTGCCAGATTTAGAAAAGATCTTTTAAATCGCATTCAATCATTAACCATTAGTATGGCAATTTCATTACGCAACTTAATACTATGAACAAATCGTGGAAGCTTAGCATCATTTCACAACACAGATGCCCTTTAATTTAACCAGGCTTCAATAATGAGCAGATACGATGTTTGCGCACTGACCTGCAAAACAAAGATTTTGAATAAGATATTTTTTTAAAAGCGGGGAACATCGTATATTTAGAATCTTCCCAATCCCGCCCTGGCAATGGGTTTGACACCCAACTTTACATATTTCTCCTGTTTTACAAGGCACAATAATTGAACAACTGTATAAAAGCGTTAAAATGGAACAAACCAAAACATCCGTGAAAAAATTCGTTGCCAAAACTGCAAGCGTTTCAAATGAAATTTATCCGTTTTGTGAAAAGGCTGCTGCTGAGCGTGGCTCACCTGAAAACGAGGGCAAGGCACAGATTAGCGGTCTACAACTTTTTTCTCTATTTACTGCAGATATTATTAAATCAGGAAAGTTATTTGTACGTTGATTCTGAGAAATCGAACCAGGCCAAAAGTACCATCCAGAGCAGTATCTTGCCGAAGGAACGAACTCACCAACTATCAAACGTCAATCCAAAACTTTCTTCATTTAGTATATCCTTCCATTGGAAAATAAGCGTTTTGTAAGCTTCTCCAACAGGCATAATTTTCCGGTCAAGATCATAAAGACCCAGTTCATTCACATTACCTGCATCATCTCTCAGTGCAGAATCCCAGTCAACCTGGTGAGTAAGGCTATACCAAGTAAACCCAATAATCGGTATTCCGTCATTTTTAAGGCGATGAACATTTGCCCATTGTTTCAACAGCCATTCTTTACATGCAGGCATCCTGATATTCGTTTCAGTATGCATGATGGGTAGCTTGTAACGTCGGTAGTATTGGCTGGTGATCACATAGTATCCAAAGATTTCCCCGGCAGCCTGTGTGTGACCATCAGGAAATACAAGATGTTCATTGGTAACATAATAATCGTTGCCCATAATACATTTCGCCTTTACCTGATTTTGGATGAACCAGTCATAATCGTAACGCGACATGCCATTCGACAGCAGGTATTCATACATAGTGACGTTCAATGGATATCCATAAGTAAGGTCAAGCGATAAAAATCTTTTTTGATTAAGGAACCTGGCCTTCGGAACGGCCAGCGGATCCATCGCATGAAAATACTCGGAAGATTCACTCTGGATAAAAGTTGCCTCTGGCTGAACCTTCAATATGGCTTGCATTGCCATCACATTTCCTTTGCAAAGATGTTTTAATGCAGTTACAAAAGCCCGGTCTGACTGTAGTCTTTCGTTCCACCAACCGTATTGAGCCGAGAACATTGCCGTTATAAAAATTTCATTGATTGGAGTATAAAGTTGAATATCCGGGAACCGCCGCGCGAAGGCTTTTGCATATTCAGCGAAATAATGCGGAAAATCCGGATTCTGAAAATTACCCAACCAGTCAGGTACTCCAAAATGACACAGATCGATGATGGGAGTAATATGAAGTTGCTTCAATTCATTGAGCGCTTCATCTATAAATGACCAATCGTATTGACCGGATCCAAGGTGAGTACTGAAATATTGTGGCCCGTACCTTAAAAATTCTATCCCCTGCTCTTTGACTAACTGAAAATCTGTTTTCCAATGTTTATAATGTCCACATTTCTCCATTTCGTCTACTCTTTTTGTTTGGCCATTTGGGAGTAGGATCGTCGGATAACTATTTTCGATTCCAGTCGAGAACATGAATTTGTTGCCTGCCATTTTTTCGATTTATTGTACTGATAAGTTGTCAAAATACCGGCTGAGCGCGTGGTCAAGGGCTGGCAACTTTATTCCCTTTCCACTTTCCAATACACTATAAAGAGGCCGCTTTGCTTTCCAACTCATTTCAGCCAGTGGTTTAGATATTAATTTCCCACCATTGTAACCGGCCTTCGCAGCAATAATGTCGCCAAAAGCCGCCCAGGTTGTAGTTCCTGTATTTGAAATATGCCAGATACCTTTTTCTTCATCTATCAGGAGATCCATGGCAGCATTGCAAAGGTCAGGAATATAGGTAGGGGAAACAATTACATCATCAACAATATCGATCTGCTCACCGGTTTTCAATGCTTCCAGGACAGAATAAACAAAATTGTATTTATCCCATGGACCAAAGAATGCACTTGTTCTGATAACCAAAGATTTTTCGTTTTCAGCAAGGATCAATTCCTCTCCCCTGGCTTTACTCTGACCATAAACATTAAGAGGCAAAACGGTGTCATCCTCCCGATATGGTGCTGCCTTGTCTCCATTAAAAACAAGATCACTGGAGAAACTGACCATCTGCAGTCCATATAACTTAGAAATTTTGGCCAGAAGTCCAGGTGCCAATGTGTTTATATTATAGCATTCAGCAGGATTATCTTCTGCTTCATCAACGCGCACAAAGCCGGTAGCATTAATCAAAGCCCATGGCTTATATTTTTCAAATGCTGCCCTTATACTTTCTTCATCCAGGATATTTATATCAGGCCTCCCAAGAGAAACATAATGAATTGAACGTAACTGGCAGACTCGTTCGAGCGCTTTTCCCAGGGTACCGGTTTTACCGATAATAAGCAATGGCTCAACAGTACGGGAGATTGTTGACAAAGACGGGTATATTGGCTTATTACCTTGCTGGTGCCACCACCCGGGCAATGCCATGAGCGGTGTTTCATAATTTCCACCGCCGGCAAAAGACTTAACCATTTTCGCCAGTGCTGTGGCCCTTGGCTTCCTATCACTTAAATCAAAAATTCCGGATTCATACCGGTTGTCTTGCCTGGTTAAAAGGCTGTTCCAGTCATAGGCTCCCAATAATGACCAGGCAGTAATCGCACGGATATCCACGCCAGATTTTTTGAGCTCACAACAATTGAGATAGTTTTCACGGAACCATCTTAACTGTTCTTCACGGGTACAGCTCAGGTGACATTCGGTTACAGCAAGAGGAAGTTTATATCTATCCCAGGCTTCCTGCAATAAAACTTTTAGTCCTTTGCTTTGACCTTTACGCACAGCCTCCGTATCTGCGTACCGGTGCCTACGGTTTCCGCCATAGGTAGCGGGCGAATAGAGTGACCGGTTTTCGTCGAGATATCTTTCAGAGGTTACATAATAGTTATACCCGATTATATCCGGCGGGCATTTGTTCTCAAGAAAAAATTCCAGGTCAGTTTCCGGGACACCGCGGCTAACAAAATACTTCCAGAAAAAATGTTGGCGATCAACCATGCCGCATAACAGATCATTGGTGAGCCAGCGTCTTTTGTTTTCATATCTCGCCTGGTAAGACAGTTTCGCGGTACTGTGAATAAAAGTGAGATCTTCCGTTTGAATCAACTGTGCGTTTGGATTGATTTTGCGGACTGCTCTCATTGCCAGCACTGTTCCTTTCAGCTCGTTTATCAGTATCCGGTGAAAAATCGCATCGTTAAGTCCATGCGGAAACCAGAATCCATACAAGCCGCTGAATCTTGCCGTTGTTAATGGTTCATTCACGGGCGTATAGTAAGTTATCCAGGGAAACTGCTCAGCTACTTTCGTGGCATATGCGGCAAGTTTCTCCGGAAACTTGTGATCAGTAAGATCCGTGAATCGCGGCCCGCTGCCATGATGCACCAGGCCTGCGATGGGATCCATACCATTTTCGCGGATGCTATTCAACTGGCTTTCGGTCCAGGTCCAGTCGATTGCCGTTTCTTCTGTTGGCTGGTGTTTCTCCCAGAGTATAGGATACCTGAGCTTCCGTAGACCAAGACTACCGAACATGTCTATATCAGCAGGCCGTTCATAGTGTCCTGAGTTTTCCAGTTGATCCCGATAGTTATCGCCTACACGATTAATCGTGCATTCGATTCCACCCCAGATTTCAGGACGGCACGATGAGGACTTTTGTTCCATTTCCATTTGCATGTAAATCTATTTCGGTAGGAGTATGGATTGTCTTAAAAAGTTTCAATGACTGTGCAACAACCTGGTCCATATTATAGTACTTATAGGTTGCAAGTCTGCCTGTGAAATGCACACGCTTCATGCCCGCTGCCAGTTGCTGGTATTTTTTATATAAATCTGCGTTTTCAGGTCTGGGTACAGGATAATATGGATCACCGCTTTCTTTAGGAAACTCATATACCACGGTAGTTTTCGGGTGACGTTGACCAGTGAGATATTTGAATTCGGTTATGCGTGTATAAGAATGTTCATTGGGATAATTTATTGTGCCGGTCGATTGGAAAACTTCTGATTCAACAGTTTCAAATTTGAATTCGATCGAACGATATGGAAGTTTACCATAGCAATAGTCGAAGTAATAGTCTATTGGCCCGGTATATATCATCTCCCGGTAAGGAATCATGTTTTGAATCTCCTTGTAATCTGTATTCAGCATCACCTTGATATTGGGATGTGATAACAATTTTTCAAACAATTTTGTATATCCATATAATGGCATTCCCTGATAGGTATCAGTAAAGTACCTGTCATCCCGGTTGCTGCGCGTAGGGATCCTGGCAGCTACAGATGCATCCAGTTCAGATGGATCAAGATCCCATTGCTTTTTTGTATATTTCTTGAAGAACTTTTCATAAAGTTCCCGTCCAACCTTGCTCACCACTACATCTTCGGAAGTCTGGACACGTATTTTGGGTTCTGCTTTTGATGCAAGGAATTTTTCCACCTCATCACAGCATAAGTTCAGTCCATATAATTTGTTTATTGTATTAAGGTTGATTGGGATTGGAACAAGCATTCCATCGACGCTTGCAAGCACACGATGTTCGTATGGTCTCCAGGGAGTGAATTGACCAAGGTAATCAAACACCTCCTTTGAGTTCGTATGAAAAATATGTGGGCCATACTTATGTATAAGTATGCCATCGCTATTGTAATAATCATAGGTATTGCCACCGATATGATTTCTTTTGTCAACAATCAATACTTTTTTTCCTGATTGTGATGCCAGTCTTTCTGCAAGCACCGCACCTGCGAAGCCCGCCCCTACTATTAAATAATCAAACATGCTCATTGGATCTCTTTTTTAAGTTATCAGGTTTTTGCTCTTTTGTCTCTTTTATCAGTGCTATCATTTTTTCCCAAGTTATATTCCATGAGATATCAGCCAGGAATTCATCTACTTTTCTAAGCCAGCCAGGGTCGTCGCGAATGGCGAGTCCCCATTCGATTCCTTTTACAAATTCAGCTCCTGTATTACCTATATAAACAAGATTTTCGTCACCATAGGGGGTAACAACGTCCCTGATCGGTGTTGAAATAACCGGTCTTCCGCCCGCGAGATATTCCGGCGTTTTTGTCGGACTTATAAATTGCGTTGATTCGTTAATAGCAAACGGTATTAAGGCGAGATCCCATGCGGCAAGGTGGTAAGGCAACTCCTGGTAGGATTTGCTACCGAGATAATGTATGTTTTCAGCGCGGGGCAGAATTTCAGGTTCTATTTTAACAACAGGACCTATCATTATAAAATGACAATCAGGTCGCATCGCAGCCATATCCCTTAACAGGTCAATATCAAAACGTTCATCCAGTACTCCATAAAATCCCATCCTTGGTTTAGGGATATTGTCATACTCTTTCGGGAGCACTTGTATATTGCGGGCCTTCGCAAAATGTTCCTTATCTATACTGCTCGGAAAAGCATGTATATTTTTATGCAAATGCTTTTTGGCTTCATATATGCTATATCCCCCGGTAAATACCAGATCAGCGACCTCAAGCAACTTTGCTTCCCTTTCTTTGATATCATGCGGGGCAAATTTGAAAGCAGATAACTCGTCCATACAATCATAAACCACCAGGGCCGGTGATGGTAAAGCGGTGGAAAGGGGCATTGCCATGGGGGTATAATACCAGAGTATAAACTCTTTTAAACCAAGGTTACGAAAGTAAGGACTCAATAGTTCGCGTTGCGCCTGCAGGTGATCAATTCCAGGCGCCCTATTGCTTAAATGAGGAGTAATAATAAATAGATGTTCATCCCGGTTACTGACATTAAGATATGATGGCTGGTCAGTAAAAACTGGTTCTTCAACAACAAACACCCTGCACCGTTTCGCGAATCTTGACAATAAATGTTGTGGGCGCTGGTAAACAAAATCCCATCTCAGATGGCAGAAGCAAACTATATCCATGCAGATAAATAAATTATTTTAACTGGTGACTTAATTTTAATGACATTATAACAAAGCAATTCAATGCCAACCCTCTTCCCCGTCGGAAATGACCCTTTAGACACCCAAAACCACGTTTTGTGAAACATCTGCCACATTTCAAGGTGATTTAAGGGGAAGTGGGTATTGTAGAAAAAATGGTGTAAAAACGGATTCTACACTGCTAATTGGGAATAAAATGACCTATTTAGTTGATCCCGGCTGAATTGACATGGATATCCGGGTTTACCCAATCTATAAATCATCCGTGTTTTTACTGAGTTTGAAATAGGAAAGACCTATTCATTCACCCCTAAAAATGAGCAGCGTTGAAACTTCAACGGCTGATAAAGAGAATAAGAGGCGTACAATTAGTATGTCTTGGGCTCCGTGCGATTTATAGGCAATAACAGGTATAACTTTTGAGATAAGTGGGATTAATTAACCTTTATAACAAAGTATGACGAGATTAGCGGTCCGCGTGGGAAAACCTTATCCCCTTGGTGCAACCTGGGATGGGGATGGTGTAAATTTTTCAGTGTATTCAGAAAATGCAGAAGGGGTAGAGCTTTGTTTATTTCAATCTGAAGAGGATGAATATGAAACTGTAAAAATCAGGATTAAAGAAAGAACCCATCATATCTGGCATTGTTATGTGCCGAGTGTACAGCCTGGCCAGTTATATGGATACCGGGTCCACGGGAAATATGATCCGGCAGATGGGAAATTGTTCAATGTAAATAAACTCCTGATAGATCCATATGCAAAAGCGATCTCGGGAACTATTCAGTGGCATGATGCGTTGTTTGGCTATGACCTGAATCATCCCGATAAAATCATGGCTTTTAATTCGATTGACAGTGCCCCATATATACCAAGATCCATTGTTGTAGACACTTCATTCGACTGGGAGAATGACCGGAGGCCCAACATTCCCTATCATGAGACTATTATTTATGAACTGCATGTAAAAGGATTTACAAAACTGCAAAAGGAGTTACCCGAAGAAATAAGGGGTACCTACAAAGGACTGGCACATCCCACAACTATAAAATATTTTAAGTCCTTAGGGATTACAGCTGTTGAGTTGATGCCTGTTCATCATTTTGTAAGCGATCGTCACCTGGCAGAAAAGGGACTTGTAAATTATTGGGGCTATAATACGATTGGTTTTTTTGCACCCGATATCAGGTATGCTTCAAATAAAGATGGCGGAGCCCAGGTGGATGAGTTTAAGGAGATGGTGAAAGCCTTTCATAAAGCCGGGCTTGAAGTTATACTGGATGTAGTTTATAATCACACTGCAGAAGGTAATGAAAATGGCCCTACCCTTTCCTTTAAAGGCATAGACAATGAATCTTATTACCGGCTTTGTGACAACAAAATTCATTATATGGATTATACCGGTACCGGCAACACTTTCAATGCCCGGATGCCAAACGTGTTGAGATTAATTATGGATAGCCTGAGATACTGGGTTGAAGAAATGCATGTGGATGGCTTCAGGTTCGATCTTGCATCGGCACTTGCCAGGGAACTACATGCGGTAGACCGGCTCAGTGCCTTCTTTGATATCATTCACCAGGATCCCGTGATTTCACAGGTTAAACTGATAGCTGAACCCTGGGATGTTGGTGAAGGCGGATACCAGGTGGGAAAGTTCCCGCCGGGATGGGCCGAATGGAACGGGATGTACCGCGATTGTGTGCGGGATTTCTGGCGGGGGGCAAACAGCATGCTGGGTGAATTTGCACTGAGGTTTACCGGTAGTCCCGATTTGTATGAAAATGACTACCGCCGTCCCACTGCCAGTATCAACTTTATCACTTCTCATGATGGCTATACTTTGCATGATCTTGTGAGTTATGAACACAAACATAACTTAGCTAACCAGGAAGATAATAACGACGGGGATAATCATAACCGTTCCTGCAATTACGGAGCAGAAGGTCCAACAACAGATATGCAGATTAATGCGTTTCGCGCGAGGCAGAAAAGAAACTTTTTTACAACCTTATTTTTGTCACAGGGAGTTCCCATGATCCTGGCCGGGGATGAATTCGGCCGAACTCAGAATGGCAATAACAATGCCTATTGCCAGGATAATGAGACTTCGTGGGTCGACTGGGAAAAAATGGATAATAGCCTGAAAAAATATGTTGAACAATTAATCAAATTCTGGAAAGCGCACCCTGCTTTTTCGCGTCGCCGCTGGTTCCAGGGGAAGCCAATCCGGGGAATCGGCATCGAAGATATTGTATGGTTTATGCCTAATGGTGTTGAGATGGCTGAACCTAACTGGCAGGAAGACTATGCAAAGTCACTTGGAATTTTTATTAATGGCCTTGGCCTGAGATGTGTGGATGATTATGGAGCAAAGATGACAGACGATAGTTTTTATATGATATTTAATGCGGGCAACGACACAATTGATTTTGTTTTACCAGCCGCAAAATTCGGGTCAACATGGGTAAAGGTTTTTGATACCTGTGAAGATCAATTTCCGGAAATAGAAAACGAGTCCAGGGCCAGAGATATTATATCAGTTGGTGCATCCTGTATTGTGGTTTTCATTAATGCAAAATCACACGAGAATAACCTGCAGCTGGAAACATCTACCCAAACTCTGCTGGAAGTCGGAAAAGCAAGGCATAGGGAAAAAGATACGATAGCGGACAAGTTTTAAAGATAGGGTTAAGCATAGATTTAAGTTTTAGGCGATCATTTGAAAATTGCTATGTCTTGCATAACGAGATCTTAACTGCGGGTATTGCCATTATTGCTGGTATTGCCGCGACAACTTTAATGACAATTTTTGTGTTGCTGTTTCATATTATCACGGGTGAACAAATAAATGTGATCCGGATACTTGGAACCATGCTCACCGCATCCACCACAACAGAAGGCGGATGTTCGCGAAGCGCCGGCAGCCTGGGTGCCGGAATATTTGCCCATTATGCTGTCGGATTATCTTTTTCATTCGTGTATATATGGTTGTGGCTGCATCAGGTCATAAACATGGATTGGGTCACCACAACAACCTTGGGATTTGTAACCGGTCTCGCGGGAATTGCCGTATGGAGATTGTATTTCCGGATTCATTCCCATCCCCCCGTTGTTCCACTGAAATTGTATCTGAGCTGCATTCTTTTTGCGCATGTAATCTTCGCCTGGGGAGAAAAATGGATTTTTGAAAACTGGGTATTGTAGCCCCAGAATAAAAAAGCCGGGCATAATTTCCGGGAATTTCGATGAATCAAATTTTGGAACAGGTAACACTATACGATTGAAGTTATCGCCAGTTTAAGTCGCATGCTGAGCGTGCAGCAACCAAGGGGATATGACGGGTCATTTTTTGTGTGAAAAAATCCAACCGCAGCGAGCGAGTGTGTTTGAATTATGTGGAAATTTCATAGGCATGAAATTGGAATGCAGTCAAAATAAACAGAGAATACAAACTTCAAGATCCCTTTAATAATAATACTTGATAGCGGTTTAGTAGAATTAATATTTTAAACAGTAAATATTCAATTTTATGAAAAAGCTTCTTGGTAGTTTCAGAGGATATGTCAACATCTTCCCTGATCAAATTTTTATTATAGGACAGTTTGAGAGTTTTCCAAATTTAAATCTGATAAAAATCAACTGGGATACACCTGCCCAAACCTTTAATTCAGGGTATATGAAACTTGTCAACTCCACCTGGCGTTTCGGTTCCTTAACAATGGAAGGATTTGTTGCAAATGATACTGATTATTCCGAACAGGTAATGAGTATAGTTATGTCCGCATATCATCACCTCGAAAATGAATGTGATGGAGTAGAAAAGAAGAGCAGCTCCTCTATCCAGGCAACGTATGACTCGAAAAGTGGAAATATTGCATGCTGAAAATCTAAAATCATCAGCACGGAATTTTAGCATTTACAATATCATTCACTGACAGAAAAGTATCAAACTAAATAATCGCGGATTCGCTTTGGTATAGATCTTTTAATAGGATGATGTTTTTGGTACACAGATAATGATAAATACTGTGCCACCATTATATAAAGAAAAAATTAACCGGTCAAAGCAGAACCGAAAAACCAACTGTGAGGAATCTGTTGCGTTCCGGATAATCTACACTTGTGCCGACAGCAACATCTAACTGTAAATTTTCTTTCAATTTAAATCCCAGGCCTGCGTCGACATTGTGGAAAGGCTGTTTGTGCTTTTGAAACTGGGAATAACTGCCAACAAAGCTTTCTACTTTTTCAGCGAACTTATAATGAATTGAAGTGTAAACTTGCCAGGCAATGTCTTTGCTGAAAGCTTCCTGCTGGAACCCTGCATTATATTCCAGTTTCCATTTGTCTGAAAACTCATCGAGAAAAGCAAGCAACATGCTGATTGAATTTTGCGCATGTTCGCCCTGATCATTTTTTGAAACCGGAACCTGCCAATAAGTTACCAGGGTAATATCAGGCAGCCATTGATGTTTTTCAAGTAGTGCAAGCTTGAGTCGAAGGGCGAGTGGATAAGTACTTTGAACCGTTTCCTCAATATACCGGTTTCGATCTCTGCCCTGTTCCATAAGAAAACCCAGCTCCACTCCTTTAGTAAGCCCATACCGGAGCATTGCCTTTACAATATTTGCATTTCTTCCTGAGTCAAATCGATTTGTTGAAACGCCGGTTTCCAGCATAAACTTTCTTTTCGGTACCAGGTGCACCTCTTCGGTTTGATCCGGTCGGTCGGGATTCATTTCTTTTTCCTGGCTTTGAGCAGTCGCGAAAGCCGCCAGGAGAAATATTGAAACAATAAAATGCTTAGACATATTTAAGGGTATCAAACAATTCAATTGTACCCTGCATCTTCGTGGTTGGAAGCAGGAACTATTTGCTGTCTGAATATCTCTGATGCTACAATTTTCCTGCCATGACTATCAGTCACTTTTCTGCCATGGCTATCGGTTGCGATCAGGAGTGCAGGACTACACAGACTGGTAAATGGAACAAAAATTGAAGAATGATTTTGAACTCATCACTCATAACTCACAACTCATAACTCTCCTACCTATTTTTTAATCAGTTTTATCACTTTTGACCTTTGTTGTTCACTGACTAATACAGCAAAATAAACACCTGCAGGTAGGTAACTGATATTAACTGATGCCTGGGATGAGTTAATGGTTTGTTTGAATACTACCGCACCATTTGTATTTTTTAAAGTCAATATCGAATTCTTATCAAAGGGATTTGAGACAATAAAGTTTGTAATGACAGGATTCGGGGAAATAGTAAAATCCGATCCTGAAAAATTTAATTGTCTTACATCGCTGTAGCTAAATTTCTCATCGATATCAATAAGTTTTAACTTGTAAAAGTTAGCACCATGGGAAGGAACTTCATGTCTGAAAGAATAAGTTCTTAAACTGTTGCTGTTCCGCGCGGCCGGTATCTCTGCAAGTTTTGTAAAGTTTATACCGTCTACGCTGTGTAATACATCGAACCGAAACGTATTTGTTTCTGAAGTAGTTGACCATTTGATATCCGCTTTCTGCTGGTTTTTTACAACCTGGAACTGCAACTCCCTTACAGGCAGTATAGCAGCAATAAACATCGTTCTGGTCGCTGAAAGCTGAAGCAGTGGGTCTGTTGGCAAACCACCATATTCAACTACATAAGGCAATGTAGTTGAACCAGTGAGGTCATTCCATTTACCGGGACTAGCACCGGTAGAGTAAATCTGGGCAAAATGTTCGGCGCTGGAACTATTGTTCGGCTCACCGCTATTCCAGTTGTTATACGCGCTACCGAATACCGGGGGCAGGGATGTACTGTTTGGAGCGTTTGCAGTTGTTATTTGGTGACCAGCTTCAGGCCCTGTGATCCAATACCATTTGCCTTCTGATGTATTTGGAGCTGCATAGGAAGTTCCTGCTACCGGGTTGATGAAATCCCATTGGTCCGAAAGTCCGATCCATGCATCAGCACTAAGCTTTTCCTGGATAAAATCATTTTCGTCCTGTGAAGTAATAGTGGCAAGATAACCTTGCAAACCAAGATATGTTCTTCCTGAGGCGCCGGTTTTTGCATTACTCCAGTTTGCGGTTGATGAAACTGTTTCATAAAAATGCCCGTTACTTCCAGAGATAAGATTTCCAACCGAAAAAGAAATTGTTCTGCTATCAATTGTATTTGAAGAAGAGTAAAAAGAAACCGTGCGAAACAGTGATAACCATGCGCCGGGAGTTGCTGTTCCGGTAAATGAAAGCACTCCTGTACTGGCATTATAACTTCCTGTAACGGCTGGAGGCAAACTACCAACTGTATAACCTAATACATCTCCTGAATTGAAACCATTGGAAATATTCACTTTTGCGTTTGTGATGTTTCCTGAACTATAAAGAATAAATGCATTATCAACTACAGCAGGAGGAGCATGCAATTCATAAGTATTATCCGGTACGGTTGCCTGCAGAGATGTAGCCATTAATTTAATATTGCGGGTATGAACAATATCCACAACCGGATCGGTACCTATTCCACCATATTCTACTACATAACCCAGCAGGCTTGTATTTGGAAGGTCATTCCATTCGCCGGTTGAAACTGAAGCGAAAATCTGTCCATAATGTTCGATCGTTCCTGCATTGTTTGGTTCACCAGAATTCCAGTTCATGTATGTAAGCTGGGTAGGTGTTCCATTGTTGTTCGAAAACTGCGTCCCCGCCTCAGGTCCTGTTGCCCAATACCATTTACCTTCTGCGGCTGCCTGGTCCGCGTAGGTAACCCCACCATTTATATAGTTATCATCGTCGCTTGCACCGATCCAACCATTGGAAGCCAACTTTAATGTAATGAAACCATTTTCACCTGCACTGGTGATTGTAGTCAGATATCCCTGCATTCCGAACTTAGTACGGGTCGCAGCATCAGTTTTCGCATCCGTCCAGGTAAAAGTACCAGCCACAAATTCATACAAATGTCCATTAGCTGCGTACGCAAAATCAACCCCTAAATTGAAAAGAACTGTACGTTGCGTAGCGACTGCAGATGAAGTTGCAAATGTGACTGTACGTAACAAATCCTGGTATTGAGCTGCGGTTGCTGTTCCTGTAAAGCTCAGTACGCCTGTGGAGCCATTGTAAGCTGCCGAAACACCCGAAGGCAAAGAACCGGTATATGAAAGCAAATCACCGGAATTAAAGTTAGTTGATACGCTAACTTTAGCGCCATCGAATGAAACTCCACTCGTAATTAAAAGAGAATTGTCTACGATAATTGCGGGAGCGTTTACAGGAGTAGTCGCGGAAGATGAATTTCCCGTAAAACTGATTTGGGAAAAGGAGTGAACTGTGCATAGAAGTGCACTGAACAGGAAAAGTAAAGGGATTCTCATAAAGGATTTGGTATTGGGATTTTAAAAGGTCAAAGAAATGGGGTTTTTGCTTAACAATCAATAGGTGTTTCTGTCTGAACTTGATAATTAAAAATCCATAGGTGTTACTTGAAAAACTTGCTAAGTAAAAAACACTATAAACTTGGTATCAGTACCAAAACAATCATCAACTTTTTCCTGGCGACAAAAATTATTTGCCCGGAACTCCCCAAAGAACAGTTAAGTGACTAAGGTTTAAAATCCAAACCCGTAAATTACAAACTGGAAAAAACAGACAGGCAGTCCAACATGCGCAGATTCTTTCAACGATTACTCCGAAAACCAATCACCTGGCTGGTGAACAGATTTGCGTCCCGACCTGTGAAAGCAGATGTTTTTGCATCGCTGAATGCATTGGTAGAAAATATTCATAAGGGAAAGGAAGATTCAGGCTTTATTCAAACCTTCGACCTTCAAAAGGGTAAGTACATAATCTTTTCTGACCAGCACAAGGGAGCCAAAGACGCGGCGGATGATTTCCGCAATGCCGAAGGGAATTATCATGCCGCTCTCGAATATTATTTTACAAACGGCTTCACGCTGGCTAATATCGGAGACTGCGAAGAGCTCTGGGAAAACACGCCGGATAAAGTAGTGGAAAAAAGCCGGAAAAGTCTGCTGGAGGAAGCAAGGTTTCTCCTGGAAGACAGGTATCTGAGAACCTTCGGCAATCATGATCTCGAGTGGAAGTATTCTTTTCAACGTGACCTTTATCTCAAAGGCATTTTTGGTAAGAAGTTAAAAATTCCTGAAGGCATCATACTTAAAACAATTTATAATAATGAAGAATATTCTATCCTGCTCAGTCATGGCCACCAGGGTGATAAACAAAGTGACGGAAATAAAGTAAGCATGTGGATTGTAGCAGCAATCTGGACACCCATCCAGCGTTTTCTTGATATCAGCGTAAATACTACTTCTGATTCTTTTGAACTGATCGATACTCATAATATAATCATGTATGAATGGTCGGCTACTCAAAAAAACACCATTTTTATTTCCGGTCATACCCACAAACCCGTTTTCGCTTCGCTTGATCATATTGAGCGTTTACTCAAACAAATAAACCGCTCACGTGAGTTGAATCATCCGGAGCTGACAGCTAAGCTGGAAAAGGAACTTGAATGGAGACGAAAAGAATATGGCGATAAGAAATTTGTAAAAACTATGGTGAAACCGACCTACTTCAATACAGGTTGTTGTTGTTTCAGCGATGGTGATATTACCGGAATAGAAATCGAAGGTGATAATATCAGGCTTGTCAAATGGAAGACCACGGAAGGAAAATCGGTTCGGATTATCCTGGAACAATGCCCGTTGAGTTACTTGTTTGATGAAGCAGCCACTTCGTTATAGTAGTGAGTGGTAAGTGGTGAGTTGAGTTGTGAGGTATATAAGTTATGAAATCTTTCATAACTCATAACTCATAATTCATAATTCTCTTTACGTTTCTCTTCATAAATTTGTGAGACCTAAATCCAGACTTTGATCAGAGTACTAACTGTGTTGATGTTACTTCTGGCAGCTTTCCGCTCCGTGGCGCAGGTTGCCCCGGTAGCTGCTGACAGTAAGCGACTGGCCGCTACCCAGGCAAGACAGTTTGTATTCACACATTTCAACAGTACACGTGGCCTCGCTTCCAACTATGTTAATAATATTATCCAGGATCAAAATGGATTCATCTGGCTCGCCACTGCCAATGGCCTTCAGCGTTATGATGGCAATAAATTTTCCACCTACCGGTCAGATCCCGGAAATCCGCAAAGCCTTCCCGATGATAATATTGCTTTTGTTTATGTAGATAAAAAGCAAAACCTGTGGGTTGGAACGGCCGATAACAAAGTCGGCATTTTTAACACCAGCAACTTCACATACAAGGAGGTGAAACTGGACCTGAAAACACCACTCACTATCTATTACCCTAAAATGATTCTCGAAACATCCGGTGGTGATTTGTTGCTGGCTATCACAAGTATCGGCCTGCTTCAATATAATGTTAAGAAAAATGTACTGGAATACACAGCTTCCTATGTTCCGATCCCAAACAAATGGCGTTTGATAAATATAACCGAGGATGCTGTCACAAAACGATTATGGCTTGCAACTGATTCGGGTATAGCGGTATTTGATCCGGTTACCCGTCACCTTAGTTATCGCGGTAATAATGTTGACAATAATCCCATGATAACAAAGTATGGGCACCTTACAAGTATCTCCAGCGTTTATGCAGATCAGTTCAACAGGTTTCTTGTTGTAAGCTGGGGACCCAGGGTAGCTGTGCCTACACTGTTTTACCATGATGCGAAAACAAATGAAAGCAGGGAACATGTATTATCTGAAGAAGTCCTGGGCACCGGTTATTATGAGATACTCGGCACTTTGCGCCAGGAAAATGGAAAGCTCTGGATTTATGGACTACCGTTTATGATGGAATATGGCTCGGGTGGAAAACCACTTAACCTGGTTAAAAACGATTTCAAGGATGAACGCAGTATCAGGTTTGAGAAGATTACCCACATGTATGAAGACAGGCAACACAATATCTGGGTAAGTACCAACAACGGTATCTTTTATTTCAACCCCGATGCGCAGATGTTTAACTCCTACGACCTCGTTAGACCCAACGGCAAAGGAATGATTTACGGTTCTACCCAAACTGCCTGCCAGATCGATAATGGAACTGTATATGTGGGCTGCTGGGGCGCCGGACTTTATATCTATGACAAGAACTTCAATCCCATCAATGTTCCGGCCGATCTTGATTCAATCAAAGACAGATATTCGATCTGGACGATAGTGCAGCATTCAAAAACAAAGCTGATCTGGATGGGACTGCAGGAAGGTTCCATTATTGTTTATGATCGTATCGCGGATAAACATAAAACGGTAACACTTCCTTTATTCAGGCGCCGGACTATCCGGGTGATTATCGAGGACCTTAACGGCAACCTCTGGTTTGGAACACAGGGGGGACTTGTTATCAAATGGGACCGGAAGATTGCCGGCGACGACATTCAAAAAGGATATACAGTGATTGCAGAGACAGGACTGGTTCATAAACTGTTCCTGGCAAAGGACGGAATGATCTGGGCAGCAACATTAGGGCACGGCTTGTTGAAGATTCACCCAACAGCTAACAGGGTTCTTGACATATTCAGAAAAGAAGGCAAGCCCAACCAAACGCTTTGGAGCGATGTGGTCACTGATTTGGCCCAACGTAATGATAGTATATTGATTGTAGCATCAGGCGCACTTGACATGATCAATATCAACACCCGCAAAACCGTGCACATTTCAACGGAAGATGGTTTGCCCGGGAATAACATAAACTGCATAGCCCGCGACCGGAACGGAATATTCTGGCTGGGGTCTTTTAATGGAATCTGTCGTTTCAATATTGATATCGGTACATTCACCACCTATGACCGCAGGGATGGCATAAACTATGACGCTTTTAATCCCGGTGATGCACATACGCTTTCAGATGGAAGACTTGTGTTTACCAACAACCAGAATTTTCTTGTTTTTGATCCTTTGAAAATGGTACAGTCAAAGGTGCCTCCCGATGCCGCTATTACCGACTTCCGTATCGGGAACGAATCGATACCTGTAGATTCATTAAGAACACTGGAGAAAGTTTATCTGCCATATGATAAAAACTCCATCGTGATAGAATTCAGTGCTCTTAATTATTTAAAAGAACAAAAGCTGCATTACCATTACCAGCTTGAAAATCTTGAAAAAGAAATGCAGGAAGCCGATGAGCAGGCGCAGGCTATATATAGCTATCTGCCACCGGGGAACTATACATTTAATGTGATGGCAGAAAACGCGGATGGCATTACCAGTAAAAACATCACTTCAATAAAGATCCAGATAAGGTCGCCATTCTGGCGAACCTGGTGGTTTTATGCCCTACTACTACTTGCTGTGGCTTGCATATTATTCTGGATTGAACGTGAGCGCATCAAAAAGTTTATGGCGCTTCAACAGGTAAGAACGCAGATCGCCGGCAATCTCCATAAGGAGCTGGATACAACGCTGAACAATATCAGTATGCTAAGCGAAATGGCTAAGATAAAAGCCGATAAAGACATCACGCGGTCAAAAGAATATATTGATCAGATCAATGAAAAGAGCCGTAAGATGATTATTGTGATGGATGATATGTTCTGGAGTATCGATCCGGCAAATGATAACATGGAGATGACTTTATTGAGGATGAATGAATTTGTTTCGGCTATGCGTAACCGTCACTCGGCGAATATAGAGATGGTTGTAGATGACTATGTGCGTAGCATCAATCTTGACATGAAGGCGCGTTATGAATTTTATGTAATATTCAGACGTGCTCTTCGTTCGATTGCCAACAGCTCCCTGGCGAACCAGATACTTATCAATATAGATTACGATAAATCGGCACTGTTCCTCAAGATCCAGAGTAATGGCGCTTATGGCGCACCGGAATTGTTGTTCGATCATGAAAAAACAATGGATATATCGAGGAGGGCAGAGTCCCTGAATGCTGTTCTGGATATACAGTCGGATAATAAACATGTATCTGTGATACTGGTTGTACCGGTGGTATAAGAGCCTGCGACAGGTACCAAAAGTTTAATAGCAGCACACAAGTTTAATAGCATGATTATGCAACAGTTTTTGGTCGCTTCTTCGCACCGTTGGGAGCGGGATTGTGCCTTTTTGCGGCTGTGTCCCGTGGTTAATACCTTTGCTCATGCCATGAGTGGTTCTTGTCTCCGATCGGCTTTTTTTGCCCTGATCAGCTTTGTTAGGGTTTCTTCAAGTGCTGGTGCTTGTTCTCCCCTGATCGGCTTCAGTAACTCCGACCACGGTACGAAGGCCGCTCAAAGGCACAATCCCGCTCCCAACTAGCTCATCCACTTGGGGGAATATCATACCAGTCATAACAATTCTTATGAGTCCTATATAGCAGGCTTCGTTGTCCCACCATTCAATCAGCATTAAATCTTGTGTATAAGCCAATCACTTAATTAGTCATAGATGACAAATGAGCTGGTATTCGTTTTGCAATTCCCTTCCTGATCTAATATACAAACCGAACTAACTTTCGATTGGCGGAGATAATGCTGTCATCCGCAAACGCAGCCACACACAAAACTGCCGCCTCAAACGCTGAATCACTACTGCGCTGAATCATTGCCAGGCTATAACGAGCAATCGATGCAATACCAATCGTTATTTTTTCCTGGGCCCTATTGGAAATATTTTTAAAGCACAGGTACCAGATTGCTTGCGAATTACGGATTGCTTGCGAATTAGATGAAAAGAATGCAAATGCAATGATGCACAACCGAAATTTCGGTAGCTAAGATTGGTTAAGATTGTTGCAAATGGATTTTGGCAAGCGTTTTTCCAATAACCGAATAGCTGGTAACTTTGATTCAGAGAACGGTAACAAAACAGTTTCATTTCATCTCTGCAATGCCAATAATGTCAAAGCAGGCTATTGCAATAAGTGAATGGTGAATTTTGTTGTACAAGTCGCAAATCCCCTAAGTGAACGAGATTAGAACGTGCAGGATGGGCCTGAGGTTGGTTTGATTGCCACCTTCGATTCCTGTTCGGAGTTACCGAAGCCGATCAGGGCCCAATAGAACCTCGCGCTGGAAGTGTATCTAAAAAAGCCGATCAGGGAACTAAAAGCCGATCGGAGACAAGAACCACCAGCGGAATGAACAATGGTAATAACCAGGAATCACAGTGGCAAATCAAACCAACCGAAAGGCCCATCCGGCGAAGTGAAGAACCGAGTGAACGCCATGAACGTCCATAATCGACACTTCAACCATATGGATTAACGTAAAAATGCAACAAATTTTAGTTTTGTTTTGCTAAATTATTTAGTATATTTATGCTAAATATTTGGTCATTCAACAACCTGGTATATGCAAAATCAGCATGAAACAAACGAATATCTCCTGGTAGCTTATCCTGACAAATCTGTTTTGGATAAGATTGCGGCTGAAAAAGCCCTTTTTAATGAGACTTATAAATTGAGACCGAAGGCATCACTCAAGCCTCATATTCTTGTCACAAACTTTTTTGCAAGTGAAGGCATGGAAAGTACACTTATAAGATGGCTTCAGCGCATATGCAGCCTTGAACAAGGATTCAGACTTACGCTTAATAATTATAGTGGCTACCCTACGCATACTATTTTTCTGCGCGTGCAGGATGCAGGCCCGGTTCAACATTTTGTGGCACAGTTAAATACAATGAAAGATTTTATTCAGGCCGGGCCAGGTGGCTTTTTCAGGAGGCCCCATGTGCCGGTCGCTTCGAAACTTTCAACCGGGGTATATGAACAGGCACTCAGCGATTATTCCCGCAAAATTTTTCATGAGTCTTTTGTTGTTGAAGAGCTGGTATTGCTGAAAAGAAAAGATTCATATGAAACCCTGAGAACTGTACAGGTATTCGGACTCTTGCCGTTAAATAATGACTTGTTTAATAAGGTGGCCTGAGATCGATCATTGAATTATCTAAATAGTACATGAAAATGGATTATTTAATAATGCAATACCTGCATACAATATCCTTAGCAAAATAAAAAACCTTCATATAATATCCTTCATATAATATCATTAGCTAATATCCTTCATATAATATCATTAGCAAAATAAAAATGAACTTATGAAATCAATTATTCAAAGCATACCCGGCTATCGCATCAATGAGTATATGATTGTTTTAAATCCACCGGAAGATCTCCGCAACAAGATCAGGCAGGTGAAAAAAGATTTTGCGGAAACTTATAAAACTGCCCTAGGCACCTCTGGCAAATCGCATATAATGGTGGCCACCTTCACTCAGTATGAAATGCTGGAAGAGAGACTAATGAACCGTCTGAATATTGTCGGGATGGGCTTCAGGCCATTTAAAGTGGAGCTGAGGGATTATACTTCTTTTCCAACCCATGCCATTTACATAAATGTTACCACCAGGGAACCAATCCGGAACCTTATAAAAGACTTAAAAGATTTTCAGCAACTGATGAAACTGAACAAAGAAAACAAACCCTATTTTCCTGATGAGCCTCAAATTCTTATAGCCCGCAAACTATTAGCCTGGCAGTATGAAAAGGGCTGGCAGGATTTTTCCCACCGACAGTTTACCGGCAGATTCATTGCTGACAATATGCTATTGTTGAAGCGTCGTCAGGGTGAAAAGGCCTGGCAGATAGCGCAACGCATAGAGTTTAAAAATTTGCCTGTTACAACCAGGCAAGGTGAATTATTTTAAAATGGAGAATATATCCCATGGACAACCACGAAGAACAACCAGGTATTGAGGATCAAAGAAACGATGAAGATCAAAGCAACAAAGATGATCAAAGAATCAATGAAGATCAAAGTAACAGAGATGATCAAAGAATCAATGAAGATCAAAGTAACAGAGATGATCAAAGAAAAAATGAGAATCCAAGAAACAATGATGTTCGAAGTAACAAAGATGATCCAAGAAACAATGAGGATCAACCAACAAAAAAAGCTCAATCCGTAAAAGAAGCTCAACCGGATATCCAGAATCAATCACCGGTGTATTTAAAAGGACGTGGTGCACAGATTAATACAAAGAACCGCTTTCTTAAACAGGAAACTGTCAGGGAACATAGTGAGGGTATAGACGACTGGACTGTATCCAATGAAGCTACACAGTATATAGAGCAGGAAGCAAAATCGATTGTCAACAAAGTTGATAGTCCTGATGTAGGCATGATGTACAGCATGAATGCATACCAGGGCTGTGAGCATGGATGCATTTATTGTTATGCCAGAAATGTCCATGAATACTGGGGATATAGTGCCGGACTGGATTTTGAAAGAAAGATCGTTGTCAAAAAAAATGCTCCGCAGTTACTACGAAAGTTCCTGATGAATCCAAAATGGGAGTGTTATCCGCTCGCAATGAGCGGCAATACTGATTGCTACCAACCTGCTGAACAAAAGTACCGGCTTACCAGGAGGCTTCTTGAAGTTTGCGAAGAATTCAACCAACCGGTTGGTATGATAACCAAAAACAGCGGCATCCTAAAAGACAAAGATATTTTGACAAGAATGGGCAAAAAAGGCCTTGTTTCTGTACTCCTTTCAATTACCTCATTTGATGAAGATCTGCGACTTGTGATGGAACCCAGAACCACGACAGGTAAACAAAGGCTCAGGGTAATTAAAGAATTAACTGACGCCGGTGTCAGATGCGGGGTGATGCTTGGGCCAATGATACCCGGGTTAAATGAACATGAAATGCAAAGGATCATGAAGGCCGCCAGCGAAAATGGTGCAACTTTTTCTGCCTACACCTTTATCAGGCTCAATGGGGCAGTAAAGTTGTTGTTTCACGACTGGTTGTATAAGAATTTTCCGGACCGGGCAGATAAGGTGTGGCACATGATCGAACAGAGCCATGATGGAAAGGTAAATGACAGCCGTTTTGGTTTGAGAATGCGCGGAGAGGGCCAGATAGCGGAAATGGTTGCGCAACAATATCGCAAATATTCAAACTTATTTAATCTTAACGCAGAACGATGGGAACTTGATTGCACCCTGTTCCGCCGCCCGGGACAGCAGATGAGTATGTTTTAAAAACCGTTATTTTTAGATAAAAAATGCCAAAACATATAATCGTCACAGGTGCAAATGGGAATATGGGATCTGCAATTGTCAAAAAATTTGTTTCTACCGATTATCATGTGATCGGTGTTGACCATTCCGGCAGTCATCTGGGATTTGCGGAGGGTCATTCAAATTTTGAATTACACCAGGTATCATTGGATAACGAGGAATCAGCGCTTGAATTTTTCCAGGAGATCTCCAGCCTTAAAGGAAATATTGACGCTGCTTTGCTGCTGGTCGGGGGTTTTGCCATGGGGGATATCGAAACTACAGATGTGGTTAAGCTTCAATCAATGTTTAAACTAAATTTTGAAACTGCATATAATTCAGCCAGACCTTTGTTCCAGCATATGATGAGCCGTAATTATGGCCGGATCGTGTTTGTTGGAGCAAAAGCAGCCCTGGATCAGGTGGCAGGCAAAGACATGATTGCATACGCGTTGAGCAAGTCATTGCTTTTTAAGTTGGCAGATATACTGAATGCAGCTGCCAGGGGGAAAAATGTGACAGTAAATGTTATAGTACCTGGAACCCTGGATACTGCTCTCAACAGGCAAAACATGCCGGGGGCTGATACTTCGGGTTGGACTAAACCAGAAGAGATCGCGGACCTATGTTTTGGAATTTGTAACGGCGGGGGCAAAGTGCTTGTTAGCTGACTATCCCGCATAAAAAAAGGTGGCTATTTCTTAACAGCTATTGTTATTTGCTGTTTTAAACAACCACCAGGAGTGGGATAGGTGTTTCTTGGGCGGGAACTCGGTCTGATACGTCAAACTGTCAAGACACTGTAAAATCCCACTACTCCGTCTGGTTCACGGAGCTGATTCTCGATATCTTCAATCCACATTTTGTCATCGATCAGAAAACGATAATAATATTTTCCATGGGGCAGCATTGGTATTTCGATAACCCAGTCATCATTTTCAACATGCTTCATCTCCAGTTCATTTGTTGACCATTTATTGAAAGTACCAGAAAGAGAAACATGAGATACAGCCTTCATTTTCAAATGAAATTGAATTGTTTTCTTGCGCTCATTGATAAAAGGAAATGGATGTGGTTTCATAGTGATTTGTTTAATATTAACAGAATAGATGGCCCTTCGTAAACCTTGATATGCAGGTTGTAAATAATTCCTGGATACATTGTATACAACTCAACAAATTCCTATAACACTCTATGTATTTCTGTAAGGGGGAGAAAGCGGTTAAAGAGCCCCATCTGATTCCTAAAAGTTACGACAATTTATTTCAATTAAAAAAAAAATTGCAGCCCGATAGATGGGCGGTTTGCTCATGAATATTTCATTGCCGGGCATTCGTGAAAAGTATCAACATGAGAATAAAGTATCTACATAATCCATGTCACAGTGGGAAATATAATCACCACCGGCATGCAACAATTTCAGCGTTACACCGCTGAAATTGTCAATACTGGGATCCCCGATTCAGTGAACAGACTTCCATCGAATAGTTTATTGACAAAACCCGAAAGCCGGGATTCCTTCCCGGGATTCACCACAATAAGATCAGCATTTATTTTTCGGGCAAAACGAAGTGTTGAATCAGCTATGTTATGCCCCCGGATTGTATGGCATTCGATCATGAGATTTGTGTTGTCACGAAGTAACTGGTAAGCTTTATAGAGGTATTGATTGTGGTCAGCATCCTCTTCCTTTTCATCACCGGCAATAGACAGTAAATGGATCTTTGAATTATATTTTCTTGCAAGATAACTGGCGAACATGATTTTCCTGATAGGTAACATGCTGCACACAGGAAGCACAATATTCATCCACTGGTGATTGGCGGAATTGATCCACTGGTCATGGGCAGCATCTTTGCGGACGGTTAACACAGGACATTCAATTTGTTTTGTTATTTCATTGATCCGGTACCGGCCGATAATCAAATTCCTCACTACACCCGTTACCCTGCCAATAATAACCAAATCGATATTATACCTGAGCGCATACTCTATAACAGCCCGGTTCCGGTTTCCCTTCCTGACAGAGGAATGGATAGATTGGCCTGGATGTAACCGGTAAGTATATTTATTTTGCAACTGAAATAGCCTGGTTTCAGCATCAGCCGCAGACCCCGACCTATTAACATTTTTTTGTAATTGCCCTGACTGTGTTCCGATCTTGTTCGTTTCAGCAAATACGAGGTGTATGTTGCATTTAAAATGATTCGCAATGTCTATCGCTTTTTCAACAGCCAGTTCGGACACTTCAGAAAAATCAATGGGCACCAGAATATTATTAAATAACTTATTCATATCTACGGAAAATAAGGTTGTTAGACTACCAGGGTTGATGATCACGAATCATGCCCATAATGAAGACAGCAGATTAATTTGTATTAATGCGATTAATGAAGACAACGGATTAATTTATATTAATGCCATTGATGAAGGTGCGGATAAATTTATATTAATCCCATTAATGAAGGTGCAGATAAATTTATGTAAATGCGATTAATAAAGACAACAGATTAATATATATTAATACGATTTATGATGAAAGAATGGGATTTATGAAGACAACAGATCAATTTATATCAATTTATATCAATTTCATATCAATGCCATTTATAATGACAGCAGATTAATTTTTGTTAATACTGTTATATCTCCGTCAGCCCAAGACTTGGTAGCGTAATGGCAAACACGGTGCCGGCAATAATGTCAGATTGCACATCGATACGACCTTTATGTAAACTGATAATCCGTTTAGCGAGCGCAAGGCCAAGACCAAAACCCTTTGCCTGGCCAATATTACCTGATCGGTAAAATGGCTGGAATATATTTTCAATTTCCTCTTCGGCTATTACATCGCCTTTGTTTTTAACTTCTATAACAACTTTATTTTCGGGGAAAGTGAGATTCACGATGGAGACATGATCCGGGGAATATTTACATCCATTTTCTACCACATTTTTTATAGCACTGTAAAGGAGATCGTTGGATCCGAAAACCATAAAGGCCTTTTCATCCTCCGGGAAATCGCCGAAATTAAGATCAACATTGTAATCTTCGCTGATCTTCTGCACGTCTGCTGTTACTTTAAGTAACACTTCGTCTATACGTACTTCCATCAGCTCAATACTGCCCTGGGTACCGGTCTTCGCAATCTCCAGCAGGCTTTTTGTTAATTGCTGCATCTGGCGCACATCCTCATGGATCGACTGCATCACCTGCATATACTCTTCGACAGAACGATCTTTGTGAAGCGTAACTTCCAGCTGGCTCAGGATAGATGTAAGCGGGGTTGATAACTCGTGCGAGGCATTGGATATAAATCTTCTTTGGATTAAAAACGACTCCTGGAGGCGGTTGAGCAGTTCGTTAAAAGTATTGGCAAGTTGGTTCAATTCGTCCTGCGAACTTCCCGCATGAATGCGATGTGAAAGATTCTGTGAACTGATCTCATTCACTTCATGAATAATCTGCGAAATGGGACGAACCAGCTGCTGGGAGAATACATATCCAACAACCAGGGTTAAAAGTATCCCGGTAGCGAGACTACCTGCCATCATATTTTGCAATTTTCGCAAACGCGTCCAGCCATCCTCGTCGTAACCACCAACAACAATAACCACCTTCCTGGATCCATCATCATAATTAAATGCAATCGCTTCCTTTTCACCATCATTGAAATAATACCGCTTCTGAGTGCGGGCCTCATCAAGGATCTCTTTGGTTGCATAGATGGTATCTGCCCCCCTGGCAGTGTACTGATAAACTGCTGTATTCAGCTGGTTAAATATTGTAACTGATTTCTGAGGTATTGTTGTTGAGCTGGAATCGAACCTTGCCAGGGCGGCAAGGTTTGTATCACCAACAATAGAATAAATCTGGGTATTGATACTTGCCCGGCCAGTAATCCGGTTTTTGAAAGTTTCCCTTCTTTCCAGTTTCGAAAAATAAAAGACCGATACACTCAAAAGTAACAGCAGTGCGGTTACCAGTAAGGTGAAAATTGCGGTTATCTTGACTTTGATTTTCACTCAGGGATTTTCTTTTAGAATATATCCCATACCAACCTGCGTATGAATTAGTTTGTTTTCGAAATCTTTATCCAGTTTCTTCCGTAAGAAATTAACATACACGTCAATTACATTGGTTTTCGTGTCAAAGTCGATATCCCATACATTCAGCGCAATGTCGGCTCGGGAAACAACCCGGTTTTTATTTCGAACAAGGTATTCAAGCAATTGAAATTCTTTAGCTGTCAAAGATATTAAAGAACCATGCCGGGTAACCTCTTTGTTATCCAGGTTCATGGAAAGATCCGCAATCGTAAGAATATTCCCGGTGGGCGGACCCTGGTATAAGCGTTTCAGCAGTGCGCGGATACGAACCAGCAGTTCCTTAAAATCGAAGGGCTTAACGATGTAATCATCGGCTCCAGCATCAAATCCTTCCACCTTATCGTCCACAGCACTGAGAGCAGTTAACATAACAACCGGAACCCGCTCATTTATTTTGCGGATGGCTTTGCACAATTCATAGCCATTAAGCCCCGGTATATTAATATCCAGAATAACGAGATCGAATGTATATGTTTCAAACAACTTCAACCCCTGTAAACCATCGAAAGCAAGTTCAACCTGGTATTGTTGTTCAGTCAACCCCTTCTTCAATGTCTCTGCAATCTTTTTCTCGTCTTCTACCAATAATATTTTTATCTCTTCCATAGCGTTAAAATAGAGAAATTAAGTCGAGCCTTATTGATGCCGTTCTCAAATCCCGATTAAAAACGAATTAAAAAATACTTCTATAAATACCTAATTCAAGCCCCCTGATCTCTGCAAGACCTCTTAACCTGCCAATGGCACTATAACCGGGGTTTGTTTTCTTTTTCAGATCATCAAGCATCTGGTGACCATGATCCGGACGAACAGGTATCTGTTGTTTGCGTCTATTCATCACTATCAACAGTTCCTTGATCACAGCATACATGTCTACATCACCGGTAAGATGATCAGCCTCATAAAAATCACCCCATTCATTGCGAAGCGTGCTACGTAGGTGAATAAAATGAATACGATCGCCATACTTCCTTACAATTCCGGCCAGGTCATTGTCAGCTCTCACACCAAAGGAACCGGTGCAGAAACAAAGCCCGTTGGCAGTTGAAGGAACGGCATTAAACAAAGCCTGCAGGTGATCGGCTGTACTCAGGATCCTTGGCAAACCCAGTATAGGGAATGGCGGATCGTCGGGATGAATAACCAGGCTGATGCCCGACTGTTCCGCAACAGGTACAATTTCATTAAGAAATGAAAAGAGATTTTGTTGCAATTTATTTGCATCTATGCCATCGTATTTATCAAGCGCCTGTTGAAACCGGGCTAGTGTGAAACTTTCCTCGCTTCCGGGTAAACCTGCTATGATATTTCGTTGAAGCAATAACTTTTCATCGTCGGTCATTGATTCAAAACGTTCTCTTGCCCTTGAAATTTCTGCAGCAGAATAATCGTTTTCTGCACCCTTCCTTTTCAACATAAAAAGATCAAAGGCCACAAACGCCGCTTTTTCAAAACGAAGTGCTTTACTACCGTCTTCACATGTAAAAGCGAGATCTGTGCGGGTCCAATCCAGCACCGGCATAAAATTATAAGTAACTATTTTCACGCCGCAGGCTGCAAGGTTTTTGAGGGATTGCCTGTAGTTTTCAACATACAGTTCATACTTCCCGTGGCGGGTTTTGATATCTTCATGAACCGGAACACTTTCAACCACGGACCACAATAGCCCGGCTGCTTCAATTTCCAGTTTACGTTTGTTGATCTCTTCCTTCGACCAAACTTCACCGTTAGGTATGTGGTGGAGCGCCGTGACTATACCTGAACATCCCGCCTGCCTGATGTCTGCTAAACTTACCGGATCAGACGGACCAAACCAGCGCATTGTTTGCTGAAAATTGAATTTTTCCAAAATCGCTATTTAGAATGATTAATAAGATGATTAATAAGGTTAGTCAGGAAATCAATGTTTCATATTCCCGTTTCATATTCCCATTTCATATTCCCGTTTCAAATTCCCGTTTCATATTCCCGGGCGCAAGATAAGGCAGAGAGGATCGAACTGTATGCAACGATTTTTTATTCTATAATTTTTTGATTCACCAGGCTGCAAAAATTCCTATCTGTAGGTATTTAATTCTAATACACAGCCAATATTCCAATCTGTAGGTATTTAATTCTAATACACAGCCAATATTCCTATCTGTAGGTATTTGATTCCAACACTAAGCTAATTTTCAATTTGCAGTTATTAGATTCAATAGGCCGCGTTGAAATCCTGCTTAATAACCACATCTGTCATTTTCTTTTTCTGAACCTCTACAGGGTAAATATTATTAAACTGGTCAAAGCTATTTGCGTAATACATGGCTTCTGCCCTGGTAAAAAGTGAATATTTGCCGGGGGGTAGTTTTACCTTGAAAAATCCTTTTTCGTCAGTGGAAACCTCTTTGACCAGCCTGGAATTAACCGATTTATAAAACCCGGGTCTGTCGGCAGCAACCACCTGGCCGGGTGAGGTTAGCTCATAAATATAAACCGTGGTTTTAATTCCCTTAGGCGGAGCACGTTTTTCGTCGGGAGAAGGCATTTGATTGCCCTTGATTTCGTAAACATGGCCCTGGATACCGCACCTTTTTCCGAAAATCCCGTATATGAAAGAAGAGCATAAACACAGAACCATGAAGGCAGCGGAAATCCTGATTAATACTTGCTTCATTAGGAATTTCTATTTGGCGCTGAAGTTATCAAAAAAGATGGTTGTAATCCCAAAAAGTGTAATTTTAAAACAAAGACAACTACTACTTATGAGCAGAATTTTAACCCTGGGGATTTTCCTGGTTTCTGTTGTATGCACCCGAGTTAACGCCCAAACCAAAACAAACCGTTCCATCCTTGAAAAAGCCAGTTCCGACATGGCTGTCCAGGAACAAAAAGACTATCTCCGGTTAAAATCGATTGCAGTTCAGAAATCGTGGCCAATGCTTACAAAAGGCAAAAATGGCAGCGTAGCCAGGCTTGTAGGAATTGACCCCGCCGGGAACCCATTATATATAACTACCCTGGATAACCTGGACGGAGCTGCAACCATCAAGACCAACCTGTTGTGGCCAGGAGCCAGCACCGGCCTTAACCTGAGCGGTTCTTCAGCAAACATGAGAGGTAAACTTGCGATCTGGGATGGCGGGCGAATCCTCAATACGCATGTGGAGCTAAACGGCAGGGTTACGCAGAAAGACAATCCGGCTTCTCTTGAAGATCATTCCACCCATGTGGCCGGGATCATGATCAACTCAGGGGTAAATCCAAATGCCAAAGGAATGGCTTTTGGCGCCCAGCAGCTTATTGCCTACGATTTCACAAATCATATGTCTGAAATGCTGGCGGAAGCTCCAAACCTGCTTATCTCCAACCATTCATACGGAACTATTTCAGGCTGGTATTATAATGACAGTGAGGGCCGCTGGGAATTTCGCGGAGAAGCCGGGACAAATGAAGATTACAAGTTTGGATATTATGATAATGATGCCCGGATGTGGGACTCCATTGCCTATAACGCACCTTATTACCTTATAGTTAAAGCAGCCGGAAATAACCGCGATTTGAATGGCCCTGAAGAAGGAGGGAATTTTTTTCGTTATAATTCAGCCAATTCACTAATAGATGCCGGTCCACGTCTTCCCGGAATGAGCAGCAATGATGGTTATGATATTCTCCCAACCTATTCAGTGGCTAAAAATGTTCTTACAGTCGGTGCTGTCAATCCCATTTTCGGCGGATATCTTATACCTGCTGATGTTGAGCTTACGACATTTACAAGTTTTGGTCCGACCGATGATGGCCGGATCAAACCCGATGTAGTGACAGACGGTATCAACCTGCTTTCGGGATTGGCCAGCGATCCGAATGCTTATGCTTATCTCAGTGGAACCTCCATGTCGACGCCGGTTGCCAGCGGATCGCTGTTTCTTTTACAGGAATACTATTCACGCCTGCATGCAGGTACATTTATGCGTTCTGCAACCCTGAAAGGACTGGTAATACATACAGCCGATGAGGCGGGCACTGCCGCCGGGCCGGATTACAAATTCGGCTGGGGATTGGTAAACATGGAGAGAGCAGCATCGGTAATTACTTCCAATAATACAGACCAGATTATCCGTGAGGAATCCCTCAACAATGGCGCTACTTTTTCGCTCCCTGTTGTTGCTTCCGGTAAAGGCACACTCATAGCTACCATCTCCTGGACAGACCCGAAGAGTTCTGTAAATACTACCAGCAGGCTTAACAACCCCGAGAAAAAGCTGATTAATGATCTTGATATAAAAGTCACAAGCGGTGCAAACACCTTTCTGCCTTATAAGATGGATCCAAATAACCGCGATGCCCCTGCAACTACGGGCGACAATATTCTTGACAACGTAGAAAAGATAGTTATCCCCGGAGCTGTTCCCGGACAGACCTATAACATTACCATCTCGCACAAGGCAACATTGGAAAGAGGTGCACAGGCTTATACATTGCTGGTGAGTGGAGTTGGTGGCCAGGCTTATTGCAGTTCCACTGCCTCTGCGACAGGAAGCACCAGGATAGAAAGTGTACAGATTGGATCGGTAACCAATGCGGGCCCCGCAACCTGTGAAGGGTATAATAACCTGACAGGCATTACTTTTCCACTTCAGTCAGGCCAGACCTACCCTTTCTCCATAAAGATTAACAGCTGCAACGGCAGTACGGCCAACCGCATAGTGAAAGTATTTATTGATCTGAATAACAATGGTGCTTTTGAAGCTGGTGAAATGCTGGCACAAAGTAGTGTATTGGCAGGAAATGCAACATTTACAGGTAATATCGCAACCCCGGCAAACATGGTTGTGGGTAATAACACAATTATGAGAGTTGTTGCCATGGAAACAGGAAATCCTGCCGATGTTTCTGCCTGTGGCAGCTATGCAGCGGGACAGACGATAGATCTCCGCGCCCAGGTGGCAACACCTTCGAAAAACGTTGGAATAACAGCCATCTTCAACCCTTCGGGTAATATCTGTGCACTCGATTCGCAGATGGTAACTGTTATATTGAAAAATTTCGGGGATGTGGCACAGTCTAATATTCCGGTTGCTGCTACCGTTAAAAACGGCGCTGTAACTATTGCAACATTTAATACGGTTTATCCTCTTACGCTGGCACCATATGCAGAAGGCGTTTTTACCTTCCAGGCTTTTTTTAATGCTATCGCAGGAACAACTTATACAGTAAGTGCCAGCACTAACCTGGCTGGCGACCAGGTAACTTCGAATGATGCTATTAGTGGCACCGCCATAGTCGCTACTCCGGGAGCAGCACCGACAGGATCTGCAGAGCAATGTGGCAGCAATCAGGTAGTGCTGACAAGAACAGGCACCTTAACCTCAGACAAGGCCTATTGGTATACAACTCCAACAGGGGGTACTCCGATAGCAAGCGGCGACAATACTTCCACTTCTGTTATCCCGGCAAACAGGACTTATTATATTGGTCTGAACGATGTGAAAACCAAGGTAGGTCCCCCCAACAAAATGGTGTACCCATCAGGAGGATATAATGCTTTTGGAAATGACCCCAATTTCATAGGCAATTTTGTAAGGTTCTCTACAACGGGACCAATGATTATTGAAAGTGCGCGTCTGTATATTGGTAATCCTGGCAAGATCCAATTCTCGGTAATAGATATTTCAAGTGAAACTGCTACCAATATTTCTTATTTCAACGTTTCCAGCACTACTATCGATGTTTTCGCAACTACTCCAACACCTGCACCAGGTCTGGTTGAAGTAAACAATCCGCTGGATACCGGTGCGGTGTTTGCCCTGAACCTTCCTATTCCGGAAGCAGGTACCAAGTATGCAATTATGATAAGATGCCTCGATGGTGCCACGATTTTTCGCAATAATAATATCCCTGTTGCTTCCTCGCCATATCCACTGAGCATACCAGAAACATTTTCAATTACTGGTAATAATGTGACCTCCCCCAACGATTTCAGAACCTATTACTACTTTTTTTATGATATGAAGATTGATTTGCTCAATTGCCCGACGGCGAGAAGAGCTGTAGTAGCACAGTCGGTCTCACTTCCCAGCATTTCGCTGAACGGTAGTACATTGACCAGCTCAGTTGCAACCGGCAACCAGTGGTTCAAAGATGGTGCTGAAATACCGGGTGCAAACGGCCAGGCTTATAGCCCCACAGTTTCAGGCGTATACAAAACGGTTGTAACCGGAGCTTCAGGGTGTTTGTTATCGTCCAACGAAATAAACTTTGTTTCAACCGCGGTAATAGATATATCTGATAACGAAATCAAGCTATCTGTATCACCAAATCCTAATGATGGCAGGTTCTTGTTACAGTTTGAATTCAAGAAGAAGGAAAACCTCGAAATAACCATGGTAAACGCAGCCGGTCAAACAGTTTACAGAAGCGCAACTCCTGGTTTTATCGGAAGATATACGAAACAGATTGGCCTGAAAGGTCTGCCTTCAGGAATGTACTTAATTAAGATAAGACACGGGAAAGATGTGTATGTCAAAAAAGTAATGATCGCGATTTAGTGGTGAGTTGTGAGTGGTGAATGGTAAGTGGTGAGTGTAGTTGTTGAGTTATGAAATGAAGAAACTCACCACTCACCACTTACCACTTTTTTTATTACTCAGGTCATCGCATATACCACGATGTTTACTCCAAATTTCGTGTTGTCTTCGGCTAAAAATCTTTTGTTGCGAAAATCATAATCCCATTCGCAACCATAGTCTTTATTACTGTAGAGTACGCCGATGCGTCCATTGATTTCGACAGCTTTCAGGTAATCATGCACAAGATCATCGCCCCATCCGTTGAGTTCAAATGAAGTGTTGGGAGGACCCTTTTCAAATTCAAAAAACGACTTGTATATATTGTGTGAATTGGGAATCTTCTTCAATGATCCTGCACCAAACAGGCTGCTCATTTGTGTTTCAAAAGATTTAGCAAACAAACCATCTATATCATGATTGCAATCATCAACAAAAACAAAACCGCCATTCTGCACATATTTTTTAAAATTTGATGCTTCCTTTTTATCAAACTGAACAAGTTTGTGGCCGCTCAGATAACAAAATGGATATGCAAAGATCTCGTCGCTGCTCAACTCAACAATTTTTTCTTCCGTGTTCACAGGGATTGTAGTGTATTCAATCAGGGAATTCAGAATGTTTGAGGGCATTCGCTGATCAGTGTTCCAGTCGCCGGATCTGTATTGTAATCTCGTAAATGTGAACTTCGCCTCAGGCATTAACTTATTTTATGATGAATTTTCTCTATATAGGTTTTGTATAACAAATATCCTTACTTCCGGGCTAATAACAATTCCACTTATCAATTCTGTTTTTTTACATTCCCTTTTTTAGCTAATTTACTTTTTCATCACCATTCCAACGGCTGCCGCCAGTAATTGAACTATATGATAACCATCATATCAATTGCCGGTTGAAAAAACCGGCCAGCTTAATTAAAATTTCATTAATACATAGATTTTGGAAGTAACAGAAAAAACAGTTGACGAATTGATCGGGAAGCTATCCCTGTTAAAAAAAGAAATACAAAAAGTAATCGTAGGACAGGATCATATCCTGGAGGAAATCATTGTCGCTTTACTTGCTGGTGGACATTGTTTGCTGGAAGGAGTTCCCGGACTTGCAAAAACACTGATGGTACGCACTCTTTCGCAGGCGCTGCATCTATCGTTCAGGAGAATACAGTTTACACCGGACCTGATGCCGACAGATATATTAGGAACAGAAATCCTTGAAGAAGATCATAGCACGGGGAAGCGTTTTTTTAAATTCAACCAGGGACCACTATTCGCAAACATTGTGCTGGCGGATGAGATTAACCGGACGCCACCGAAAACGCAATCTGCTTTGCTTGAAGCAATGCAGGAGTTCGAGGTAACATATGGTGGCAAAACCTATCCACTCGACCGCCCGTTTTTTATTCTTGCCACGCAGAACCCTATCGAACAGGCAGGAACCTATCCCCTTCCCGAAGCACAACTTGACCGTTTCCTGCTTTATATCCAAATCGGTTATCCATCAGCGTTAGAAGAGAAAGCGATTCTTGCAAACACAACCGGCAATAAAAAGGCCATTGTTAACCCGGTTGTAAATGGAGAGGAAATAAAAGAGTTGCAGGGACTGGTAAGGGAAGTTAGCATCAACGAAGAATTGATCAATTATGTGAGCAATATCATCCGTTCAACGCGTCCCGCAACCAGCGAGGTTCCGTTTGTGAAGGAGTGGGTTCGCTGGGGTGCCGGTCCACGTGCGGGCCAGGCACTCATACTAACCGCGAAAGCCAGGGCAATCCTGAAAGGGAGATATGCTGTGATCAAAGAAGACATTCATGCAATGGCTTACCCGGTGTTAAGACACAGAATTCTTATGAATTTTAAGGCAGACGCAGAAAATATTACGCCGGATATGGTCACTAAAGAAGTGATGAGTTATGAGTGATGAGTTATGAGTTAGTGGTGAGTGGTGAGTGGTGAGTTTGTGATATAATGATATAGTGATTGAGTTAATGATTGGATGAAAATATTATGGATTTGCGAAAGGTGACTTAGAAAAAAGAGTCAAATAGGTGAGAATGTAAACTGAGAAGTATGAGTCAATTACTTGATCCGAAAATTTTACTGGCAATAAAGGATCTGTCGCTGGCAGCTAAGACAACGGTGGATGGATTTATGGCCGGCATACATAAAAGCAATGTTAAGGGCACGGGGATGGAGTTCAGCCAATATCGGAGTTATCAGCCCGGGGATGACCTACGTTCGCTCGACTGGAAAATGTATGCGCGCTCGGACCGTTATTATATAAGGGAATCAGAAACAGAAACCAGTGTGTCGGTAAGATTTGTAATAGATGCCAGTGCTTCGATGGATCACAGGGATGGTGAATTTACAAAGATGGATTATGGCCGCTACCTCGCTGCCTGCCTGGCTTATCTTGCCAACAGCCAGGGAGATTCAATTGGTTTATATGTCTTTCGTGACGGGGATCTTTTTTCTTTGCCTTGCCGGAAAGATCATCAACACCTTTCCAGATATTTTTACCAGCTTGAAAATATCAAACCTGCTGGCAGGTTCACGGAACCGATTAATTACAAAGACATATTTGCAGGTACGCATAAACGTGAGTTGCTCATTTTTATTACAGATTTTTATGAAGAAAATAAAGAGATCAGTGAGTTATTGAATTCTTTTGTGGCGCTTAGACATGAGATCATGTTGTTTCATTTGATGGGGAGGAATGAGCTGGATTTCAATTTCAAAGGTTACCAGGCTGTGGAAGATCTTGAAACCGGGCAGGTCGTTGCAATCAATCCCCAGGCGGATAAAGATCTCTATAAACAACAGTTGCAAACATTCATAGATGAAAAAAAGGCATTCTCACTAAACAAAAATATTTATTACCGCTTAACCGCATTGGATGAGCCGGTTGATAAAGCGCTGCGCGATTTCATTAATCAGCGCAATAAATTGAAGGCATAGTTGTTACAATTTGTAAATCCCATATGGTTAGCAGCGGGCATTGGTATTACTATACCGGTGATCATTCATTTATGGAATGTCAGGAAAGGAAAAGTGCTCCGGATCGGCTCTACCCTTTTAATGTCTGATGCAACACAACAAAATACATCGAGCCTTCGTCTTTCCCAATGGCTGCTTTTATTGATCAGGTGTTTAATGATTCTTTTCCTTGCCATGTTAATGGCCGGACCTGAATGGCATGCGAACAAACAACGGAACGGCAAAGGCTGGGTCCTTATCGATAAGAAAGATTTTAGGGTGATTTATAGCCAGCTTAGATCACCTATCGATTCCTTATTAAATAAAGGCTTTGAACTGCGTTCCGCTGATGAAGCATTTGAAAAGATAAATGTTGCTGATAGTTCGGAATTCATGGCGAGAGGAGCAGCATCACCCAAAAAGACATTTTCTTACTGGTCGATGCTACTTAAGGCTGACCAACTTTTGCCGGCAGGTTACCCGGTATATTTCTTCAGCAATGATAAACTTGCTGATGTTGCGCCCAATAACTTTTCGCGGAGACCAATAGTTTCTATTGACCTTCGCTGGCAGATGGCTCAAACAGATACTGCGTTTACAGCTATCCCCGCTTTAGCCAGGCAATTAAGTAGCGGTGGGTACCAGCTGGCTTCGTTTCAACCGGCAAATAATGGAAGCCATTTTATAAAAAGCGTTTCCTTAAATACACCTGTCAACTTCCGGCAAACCGATACTTCCTCTATATTGGTTACCATCTATCACAATAAATTTTCTGAAGACTTAAGATACCTGCAGTCAGCCATACGTGCGATTGCGGGTTTTGAGAATTATAAGTTGTCATTAATAACAGTTGATGAAATTAGTAATATCCCGAAATCCCAGCACTGGCTCTTCTGGCTGTCGAATGAAATTCCACCGGAAAATCTTTCCACTGAAAACCTGTTTGTTTATCAGCCTGGAACTACGGTTAAAACAAAAAGTTGGTTAACTACTAAGGATGGGGCAGTTCCACCTGATGCAATTAATATTTATCAACGCATCGCCGATACCGGAAAAAAACCAGGCCCGGTTGGAAACTTAGACCTGGTGTGGAAAGACGGCTATGGCAACCCCTTACTGACACTTGAAGATGGAAATGGTAGCAATGACAATAATACAGATGATGTAAGTAGTACAGATGATGTAAGTGATACTGGTAAAGCCATACCAGGGAAAAATATATATAGATTCTATACCCGGTTTCACCCGGCCTGGTCCGATCTAAGCTGGAACCCTGAATTTCCCAAATTGCTTTTTCCTTTTATCATTGAGGACCAGGTTAAGGGAATGGTTGAGGGATACGACGAGAGAAGAACAGAAGTGGCGGATGTTATTCCAACGGTGGTAAGGCAAACTTATAAGGACAACAAATCTGCATTTGAAGTGATTGAGCTCAGTAATCTTTTTTGGTTGATCACCTTCGTTCTATTCGCAAGCGAACGTATAATTTCAATAAACAAGAGAAATACAAAGCAGGCTGCGAACGTATAATTTCAATAAACAAAAGAAACACAAATCATGCAGCGAACATTTACAATTCATTAATCAAGAGAAATAAAAAGCAGGCAGGGCTTGTATAAAGATTAATGAATAGAAAACTATAAACCAATCAGGATTGATGAAATAAAATATTAATGACGGAAGCAAAAGGCAATATATCAGCACCTGATACCGGACCGGGAACTATGGTAACAAAAAATCAACTGGCCGGTCAGTATGGCAGGGATGGGCACAGGATCGTAACAGGTTTACAAAAGTCATGGCGAAACCATGAACTTATTGCCATGGCCCTGATTGCCTTATCTATTGCTTTACCATTGATGGTGTTCCTGTATATTTCTCTAAGGTTAAATATCTTGTGGCTGATTCCGGTTACGCTTATTGTTTTTGCCACTATCGAATTTGTATTCAAAAACCGGAAAGTAAGAGACAAGGACGCGGCAAAGTTGCTGAACAATCAACATCCGCAGCTGGAAGAAAGCACGGCGCTGCTTCTTAAGCCTGAACAAGAACTTGGCTTCCTTGAAAAATTACAGGTTAAAAAAATTTCTGCGGTTCTGGTTAACATTGCGTCTTCCGATGCGCGGTTTCATACAAGCAACCCAGGCTTTGCCAGGATCAAAAAGGCAATACTCCTGCTTACACTTAGTATTGTACTAGCCATAACAGTTTATATAATTGGTCCCCAGCTAAGTTGGGGCTCTCAACAAATAAACAATCAGCAAAAAGCCGGCACCGATCAAAAACCGGAAAAAGTTTTGCCCTCCATTAATGGTGTGACAGTTACCATCGATCCACCTGCCTATACTGGCGTAGCGACGCGAAACCAACAACGTTTGAATGTAAGAGCTGAGCAAGGTTCGAAACTTACCTGGCAGTTGAATACAAAAGGTAATCCTTCTTTAGTCCAGCTTATATTCAATGACAGCACCGTACTCGATCTTGAATCAATAAACAAAATGCCCGGAGCCTGGGCAACCGAAAAACGGATCTCCTCAAATGGTTTTTACCAGGTAAAAATTGATAACGAGTTGTCTGAGTTTTACCAGCTTGAAATTATACCTGACAAACAACCGACGATTGTTGTGCAAACGCCAAAGCCTGCCACCTTAATTGAATATGGACAATCACAACAAGTTTCACTTAATCTTGTTCTCACAGACGACTATGGCATCTCTTCAGGCAATATTGTTGCCACCATAGCCAGCGGCAATGGGGAGGCTGTAAAATTTAAAGAACAAAAACTGGCATTCAATCAATTTGAACCCGGGGGAAAGGAATACAAACTCAACAAAACATTTAACCTTCCGGGCATGGGCTTGCAGCCCGGTGAAGAACTTTATTTTTACATCAGTGCAATTGACAATAATAAACAGGAAACAAGATCAGACATATTTACTATTAAGATAGAGGACACGTCTGTATTAATGAGTATGGATGGAATAATGAGTGGTGTTGATATAAAGCCTGAGTTCTTTCGCAGCCAGCGCCAGATCATCATTGAAACAGAGCAGTTGCTGAAAGGCAGGGATACCATGAGTAAAGAAACCTTTAACAACCGATGCAATGATCTTGGAATAGACCAGAAATTGTTGCGACTGAGATATGGCAAATTTCTGGGTGAAGAATCTGAAACAAATATTGGAGAAGATGGCAATATCGGTCATGATCATGATGGTGAAAAACCAAAGGAAGGTGATGAACACGACGATGATCATGACGAAAAAATATCAGTGGAAGATTTTAATAATGCAGAGAAGATCATAGACCGGTATGCACACAAACACGATATCGCAGAAGACGCTACTTTTTTTGATCCGCAAACCAAGAAAGATCTGAAGGCAGTGCTGGCTGAGATGTGGGATGCCGAATTAAGATTGCGGACCTATAAACCAACCGATGCTCTTCCCTATGAGTATAAGGCTCTCAGATTGTTGAAAGAGCTTCAGCAAAAATCTAGAGAATATGTTGCAAAAACAAATGCCAAAACAACTCCTTTAAAACTGGAAAAAAGACTCACGGGTGAGTTGGATAAGATCGTTGAGCGGTCCAACAGCCAGGCTTACCAGGCTCTGCCACAAAAAGAACTGGTATTAAGAAATGCAATGACCATTCTTGATGAAATGAAAGAGCAAATCCTGAACAACAAAAATGATCCGGGCAACCAGGGTTTAGTTACTAACAAAGCAGATAACAAAACGGACAATAAAAATCCGAACTATAAAAATCCGAACAATAAAAATCCAGACAATAAAAGTGTTGGCAACAAGCAAACTCTTCCGGTGCTTTCAAATACTGAACTTGAAGTGCTTGAACAAACAGCCGGACAACTGAGTCTTAAAGCAAGCGCCGATCCACGATTGTTCCTCCCTTCTTTTGAAGCAATACAAAGAATAATAAAAAACGAGGGCAGCTTTTCTGACCTTATAACCACCGGCAAAGCACTGCAAATGATAGTTAAACCTTCCACGCGCATGCCGAAAAGCAGGGAATCAGCGCCGGATATGAAACTTTCAAAGGAATATTTTATCAACCTCAATAAATCGACCCGCGGCTCATGAGTTACTGGAATTATTTAGCGCCGGTTTTGAGTTTGATTTTTGGCGGCTATCTTTTATGGGCTGCTTATAGAAGACCGAATAAAAAACATAAACATCTGAGGGCATTGGTCAGCCTGGTGGCAATTACCTGTATCTACCTGCTTTATCTTAATATATCGTCGGACAAAAAGCCGGTTAACGAAGGCTCTGATGAAATCATTATTCTTACAACAGGGTCTTCTGCCGATACACTTCGTAAATTACTAAGCGCGAAGCCAGCTTCAAAAGTTTATACAACCGAGCCCGGGATAGCAGCCGCAAACAGTAAAGCCATACTGATTTATCATATAAATGAGATCCCCGGGTCTGAAAAAAAGTCGCCCGGTATCATGGATGATAGCAGTACCTCAAATTTGAACAGTACCTCAAATTTGGGCAGTACCTCAAATGTCGTTGAACCGGCAATAAAAAAAATTCATGTTTTGGGATATGGGCTTGAAGTAAATGAATTGAAGGCTTTAGATAAATCAATTATCTTTTTTCATCCGCCTTTGATCAAAAGGTATTTCAGTTCTATCAATTGGAACCGGCAGTTAAATATTGGTGACAAGCTCAGGATACAGGGGTCATTCCGTAACATGGAGCATGGAGATCTTAATATCTTCCTCCAAGGCTTTAATACCATACTCGATTCCACGCAGCTTCCTGGAGACCAGTTGACCACCTTCCAGTTACAAACTATTCCGAAACAAAAAGGGAGAGCTGTATACACCCTGCTGGTCCTGGATGGGAAAGACACTATCCAAAAAGAGAAAATACCTTTTGAAACTGTTACAGCCGCGCCGATCAAAATACTAGTGCTGGCTTCTTCGCCTGATTTTGAAAACAAATTTCTAAAGAACTGGTTATTCGCAAATAATTATGGCGTAGCGATACGGACTACCGTGAGCATGAATAAATTCAATACTGAATATCTTAACATCTCTGGTATCAAAGCTGACAGGATCAACAGCAACCTGTTAAATAATTTTGACCTGGTGATTGGCGATGCAACGGCTCTAAACAAACTTTCCGGCGGCGAGCTCAACAGTATACGGAGCGCTGTTCAGCAGGATGGCCTCGGGCTGATCATAAAAGTTGACAGCATTACACTGTCTTCATTGTTTTTTAATGAACCCTTCCGTTACATTCAATCCGGTTCACTCAATAATCAGCTGTTACATCTGCAGGGTGCAGATACCAGTGCAACAATGCCAGTTCTTACCGCCACCCGTCCAATGTTTATCAGCAACCTGGAACAGGTAAGGCCAATTATAATGGATAAAGAAGGTCATCTTTTCTCTGCATCCGCAGTTTCGGGAAATGGAAAATTGCTATCTACAACAATAGCAAATACCTATAATTGGGTGCTGACCGGCGACACAATTGCTTATCGCCAATACTGGTCAGATCTGATCAGTGAAACATCAAAGACAAAACTTGTTCCGGACCAGTATTCCATCGATCCATTAATAACAATTACAGACAAGCCCGCAATAATGACTGTGGAGTCGGCAGACTCATTGCCTTTTCAAGCCAGGGTTAACCAGTCGTTTATCCTGGCTGGCAAACCATTGTGTCAAATGATAGCCAGTCGTTTTACTGGTACAACTTTGGCAAAGCCGACTGGAATGATTTGCTTGCAGTTAAAAAGATTACGGCTAATGAAATACAATTATCACAATCAACAGATAAACAAATATCAACCAGGACCGCTATTGCAAATGGATTTCAACGGCATACAAGATTATATATAATTCTAATGTTTGTTATTTGCTGTACATATTTGTGGATTGAAGAAAAATTTCACAATAGCAGGTAGTAGTTAATAAAATTTTCATAGATTGCTGTTCTGTATTTTAATTATAATACATCACCATTCACTAACTATTAAGAGGAAATACCTTGAAAAGAAAAGACTTTCTTCACCTGTCTGCCATGAGCATGGGTGCAATGTTTCTGCCGGAATTTTCGCTCCTTGGCAATGAAATCGATCCACTGCAAGCCTTAAATGAAGGCATTGATGTTAAGATAAAAAAAGAATTTGCTGACGTTGCTCTGAATGCAGCTAAATCAAAAGGCGCAACTTATGCCGATGTTCGTATCGGCCGCTATTTGAACCAGTTTGTTGCTACCCGTGAAAAACGAGTTCAGGGTGTGGCAAACACGGAATCTTTTGGTATCGGCATTCGTGTTATCGCTAATGGTTGCTGGGGATTTGCAGCAACAAACAATGTAACAAAAGATGCTATTGCCAAAGCGGCTGAGCAGGCAGTTGCAGTTGCAAAAGCAAATGCGAAGATACAGGGTGAGGCAGTTCGCCTTGCACCGCAGAAAGGATTCGGGGAAGTAAGTTGGAAGGCACCAGTGGAAGTAAATGCGTTCTCTGTTCCGGTAAAGGAAAAAGTTGATTTGCTTTTGCAGGTAAACGATGCTGCTTTGAAAAACGGGGCAACTTTTGTGAACTCCGTGATTTTTGCGGTGAATGAACAAAAGTATTTTGCTTCAACCGATGGCTCATATATTGACCAGGATATACAGCGGATCTATCCAAACTTCAACGTTACCCGGATTGATCGCGCCAGCGGAAAGTTTATGTCAAGACGTTCATTGAGTTCACCAATGGGTATGGGATATGAATATCTCCAGGCCCGGCCATCTGATAAAATAGCAGGGATCGTACCATTATATAAGGGTCGCTATGATATGCTTGAAGATGTTATCGCAGCAACAAAAGATACAGATCAGAAACTGAAAGCAAAATCTGTAGAACCGGGTAAATACGACCTGGTACTGGATCCGTCACATTTGTGGCTCACCATTCATGAATCCGTTGGTCACCCGACAGAACTGGACCGTGTGCTTGGTTATGAAGCCAATTATGCCGGTACATCTTTCCTGACACTTGACCGCTGGAAATCAAAAAATTTCAAATTCGGAAACGAACTGGTAAATATCGTGGCAGACAAAACGCAACCAGGCTCCCTGGGTGCAGTAGGTTATGATGATGAAGGTGTAAAATGTGGCAAATGGGATCTTATTAAGGATGGTAAACTTGTAAACTTCCAGACCATCCGCGACCAGGCGCATATCATCGGCCTGAATGCTTCACAAGGATGCTGCTATTCTCAAAGCTGGAGTGATGTACAGTTCCAGAGAATGCCAAATGTATCACTGCAGCCGGGCAAAACAAAACTCAGCGTTGATGATATGATTAAAAATGTTGAGAAGGGTATTTATATCATTGGCGACGGATCGTTTTCGATTGACCAGCAACGTTATAACTTCCAGTTTGGTGGCCAGAACTTTTACGAGATCAAAGACGGTAAAATCGTTGGTATGCTCAACGATGTAGCTTACCAGGCCAACACACAGGAGTTCTGGAATTCATGCGGAGCAATCTGTGATGCTTCAGACTATCGCTTAGGTGGTGCATTCAATGATGGTAAAGGCCAGCCGGCTCAAAGCAATGCCGTATCACATGGCAGCGCTACCACAAGGTTCAATGGTGTAAATGTTATTAATACTGCGAGGAAAATAGGTTAAGCAAAACAAAAAAAACAACATTGAAAAGAAGAGACTTTTTATACTTATCCGGAATGGGTGTCGGTGCATCTATGATGCAAAGCGTGCCTGTACTAGGTAACCTGGTATCACCTGAGCAACTACTTAACCCTGTTGATACTGCACTGAAGAAACAACTCGCTGATGTTGCGTTAAACACAGCTAAATCACAGGGAGCAACTTATGCCGATGTTCGTATCGGGCGTTATCTTAATCAATCACTGGCCACCAGGGAAAAGCGCGTTCAAAGCATTGCAAATACTGAATCTTATGGTATGGGTATTCGCGTGATTGCGAATGGCAGCTGGGGATTTGCTTCTTTGAACAATCTTGATAAAGACAGCATTGCAAAAGCTGCGACTGCGGCAGTTCGTATAGCGAAAGTGAATTCAAAGCTATTGACAGAGCCGGTTCAGCTTGCACCTCAGAAAGGTTATGGTGAAGTCAGCTGGAAAACACCCATCCAGAAAAATGGATTCGAGATACCCATCAAGGAAAAACTTGATCTGCTGCTGGCAGTGAATGCTGCTGCATTGGAAGGCGGTGCAAACTTTGTAAACTCATCCCTGTTCCTTATCAACGAACAGAAATATTTTGCATCTACCGACGGATCATATATTGACCAGGACGTACATCGTTTATGGCCGACTTTTACGGTTACAAAAATCGATTCAAAATCCGGCCAGTTCCAGACCCGCAATGCATTAAGCTCGCCTATGGGTATGGGATACGAATATCTTACACCAGATAAGTCAGAAGAAATCAACAGCATATTTACCCTGTACAGGAATCGTTACAATATGCTGGAAGATGTGAAAACTGCTACCGAACATGTAAAACAAAAGCTTACCGCAAAACCGGTTGAACCAGGCAAGTATGATCTGATCCTTGATCCGACCAACCTGTTTCTTACCATTCATGAATCTGTTGGTCACCCGACTGAACTGGACCGCGTACTTGGTTATGAAGCGAACTATGCAGGAACATCATTCCTGACACTCGATAAATGGCAATCAAAAAAATTCAACTTCGGAAGTCCGAAAGTAAATTTCCTTGCAGATAAAACCCAGAATGGATCACTCGCTGCAGTTGGTTATGATGACGAAGGTGTGAAATGCGGCGAATGGGATATTATTAAAAATGGAATCCTGGTCAACTACCAGACCATCCGCGACCAGGCACATATACTTGGCTTAAAATCATCACAGGGATGTTGTTATGCAGACGATTGGAGCAGCGTCCAGTTCCAACGAATGCCTAATGTTTCTTTGCAGCCCGGTACACAGAAACTGAATGCCATGGATATGATCAAAAATGTTGAGAAAGGAATTTATATGCTTGGCAGAAATTCATACTCAATAGATCAGCAACGTTATAATTTTCAGTTCAGCAGTCAACTGGCGTTTGAAATAAAGAATGGTAAGATAGAAGGTATGTTGCGTGATGCATCTTATCAATCAAACACGCAGGAGTTCTGGAATTCCTGCTCTGCTATCGCAGATAAAAGTGATTACCGTTTGGGCGGATCATTTTTCGATGGCAAGGGTCAGCCCGGCCAGGTGAGCGCCGTGTCACACGGTTGTTCCACCACCCGATTCAATGGAGTAAATGTGATCAATACAGGTAAAAAAATATAATTCACTATGGCAATTATTTCAAAAGATGAAGCGCAAACAATACTAAAAAAAGTATTAAGCTTCTCGAAGGCCGAAGAAACCACGGTATCACTCAGCGGCAGTGATGGCGGTAATATCCGTTATGCACGTAATGCTGTATCAACTGCGGGCGAGTCGAGTACTATGACCCTCGGAGTCAGTTCATCATTCGGTAAAAAAACCGGCGCAGCAACCATCAATGAATTTGATGATGCATCTCTTCAGAAATGCGTTAAGCGCGCTGAGGAACTTGCCCAACTTGCACCGGAGAATCCTGAATACATGCCTCTGCTGGGACCACAGACCTTTGCAGAGTCTGTCGGATACCTGAAGAGCACCGCAGAAATCACACCTGATACAAGAGCTGAAATGGTTGGAAAAAGTTTGCAGGTTTCTAAAGAAGCAAAACTGGAAGCAGCCGGCTTTCTTGAGAATACTACAAGGTTCAACGCAATGATGAATTCCAAAGGCTTGTTTGCTTATAATACAAGTACCGATGTGTCTTTCTCGGTAACTGTACGTAACCAGGAAGGTACCGGCTCAGGATATGTTGACCAGTCATTCAATGATGTAAACAAACTTGATACACTTACCCTGAGTAAAATTGCAGCTGGCAAAGCCAATGGCTCTGCAAATGCACGTGCAATTGAGCCAGGCAAATACACGGTTATTCTTGAACCGCTTGCAGCCAGCGATATGTTGGGTAACCTGGCATTCGGACTTGATGCCCGCCAGGCAGATGAAGGTCGCAGCTATATGAGCAAAAAAGGTGGTGGCACCAGGCTTGGCGAGCAATTATTTAATGAGCAGGTAACCTTGTATTCTGATCCCCTGCATCCTGAACTCCCCGGTAGTACATGGAGCGGGGATGGACTTCCATTAACCAAAACGATTTGGGTTGATAAAGGTGTAGTTAAAAATCTTAGTTATAGCCGCTATTGGGCCGATCAGAAAAAAGTACAGCCCTTACCAGGTCAGCGGAGTTTCATTATGGAAGGTGGAACAAAATCTGTTGAAGAATTAATCAAGGGAACTGAAAAAGGTATACTGGTAACAAGGTTCTGGTATATACGTTCTGTAGATCCCCAGACACTTCTGTTAACCGGACTTACCCGTGACGGAACTTTTTATATTGAAAATGGACAGATCAAGTTTCCAATAAAAAACTTCCGTTTTAATGAGAGCCCGATCATCATGCTCAACAACGTTGAAGAACTTGGCAAACCAGTGCGCTCCGGTAACGTCATCGTACCACCGATGAAGATCAGGGACTTCACATTTACTTCTTTATCTGACGCCGTTTAACTTAGTGGTGAGTGGTGAGTGGTAAGTGGTGAAGTTGTGAATTTTTTAAAAGATGAGTGCTTTATTAAAGCCAGAGTGTCTCAATCATATTAGTATAAAAAGGAAAGCTGCCTGGTTCGGGCAGCTTTCCTTTTTATACTTAATGTTTCAACAGATCATTTAACATTCATTATTTCGAAAACATACTCGTAAACTCATAACTCTTCCACTCAACTCACCACTTACCACTTACCACTAAACTAAATGTTACCTGCTTCATTTTTAACTTTCTCTTCCCTTACTTCAGCTGACGTCGGTTTTCGTTTAATTATGCCCCAAACCTGCTCCGGAATACTTAGCAGGTTACCGATGACAAAGCGGTCCTTTAAGCCGGAACGGATTGTGCTTCGCATCACCCTTACAACCACATCCTTTTCAACTTCACCAACTTCTTTAACACGACCAAGTAACTGCAATGAAAGCAGCGCAAGAAAAGCTCCAATTAAAAACAGGAAGTTCCATTCATGCAATGCAAGCAGGCGAAAGACCTTATTAAGTTTTGGATCGGTCCATTCTGCTGTGATATTTAGCCGGCGGCTTGTAAAGAAATCTGCAAGTATCCCTCCTATCAACGGGGCTATAGATGAAAAAAATGCAGTGATGATATTTTTTGCAGACAGATAAATGATTGATTCTTGTCTCGAAGCGAGTTTTAATCCGATGTTAACAAGCGACAGATTAATTCCAGATGTTGCTATGCCTGTAAAAATATGAATCAACACGAGCAGCGTCATATTTGCGGCAAAGGTGGTATATATACCAACAAAACACCAGGCTAGTATACAAACTATATACATTGGTGCAGCTATGGCAATTATAGTTTTATTACTATATCTGTCTGAAAATCTTCCCCACAAGCCTACCGCAAAAATACTGCAGAGCTGGCTGATCACCGTTAAAACAATGATATAAGACAGCGACAGGTTCATTGTTTTCAGCATGTACACTGAAAAAAATGGTATCGCAAGATTCAACGCAAAAACCCAGGCTGAATTAAAGATCAGCAAACTCCGGAAATTCGGATCGCTCAATGGTCGCTTTAATAAAACGAAGATATTTTCCTTGGATAAACTCGATTGTGGTTCGGGAGCTTTGGACAAAAAAATTGCTCCTGCTATTCCAACAATTCCACCCGCGATATACATAACTCCATAAGCCGATAATAACTTGTCAGGAAAATGATCTTTTACATAGTCAACTGCAAAAGCCAACATGATGCTTAGAGAAACATTCATGATCTGTGAATACTTGCTGCGTTTTGAAAAGTAAGAGCCAAGCATCGATTCCGGTACAAGATCCTTCATCCATGAATTCCAGCTTAGGCCAGCAAATGACGCAAACAGGTAATAGAAGAAAAGAAAAAATATAAGAAGTTGGATGGATTGAAATGAAGGCGCAAATATTGCGAGTGCACCGATAACAATTAAAGGAGTGCGGGCAAGAAATGAACAATACACACTGACAGCACGGCGGTTGTTATATTTTCTTACAAGCCAGATGGCCAGCAACTGAAAGATATTCGTAAATGTCGGCAAGGAAGCAATCACCCCGATCTGGAAATTGGAAGCCCCCATAAGCAAGGCCAATGCAACCATGAAAGCTCCCGCCGTTAGTGCATTCATAGCTTCTGAGGCCAGTCCATCCCATATAATATATTTCAGTCCGCGCTTAACTTCCCCTTCTGTCAGGTTTGCCTTTGGTGTTAGATTCATGTCTTAATCAGGTTAACGCCATTCTCTACGAATGTACCGATTTGTGACAGGCAATCATTATACCAACAGGAAAATCAGTAATGTAATAATTCCTCTGCAGCTCAGTTGGTTTTTTAGTTCCGGCGCAAAGTGTCTTTTGTCCTTGAGATCGTATCGGGTATTTTCATATTGTCAGATTTCCTCGGCAACTCATTAGTCATTCTTGCAGAACCAAGTGTTCCGCTGGTATTTGTATGATCATCCGGATTGCCTGTGATATTAATTGGCCCCTTACAACCAGCAATGGTCAGTACCAGTGCTGCTAAAAACAGTAAGCTTTTCATAACGTTCTTTTAACCGGGAGCTAAAAAAATCGGGCCACCCTATTTAGTTTTCGACAACTAAATATTGAATAATCACCTGAAGCACATATCAATACAATATGCCGGGTTTTAATCCAGGATTATGAACATATTAAAACCTGCGGCGCCAGTATGAACTTACTAAACCTGAGGACCTGTATGATCATATTAAAACTGGGGGGGCGATATGATTATATTAAAAAATCCGGGCCGGTATGAACATAATAAAAACATGCGGACCGGACTTAATATTCCATTACCGCATGTTGTTATTATTTAATACCTGTAATATTTAATACCTGTAATATTTAACACCTGGCCTTAGCTTGATCCCACCTGGGGTTGAATTATTCCCGGTATTATAAAGAATTTTTCGGCGATTTATTTCGCTGCTTTCAATGCAATTCCAAGATGAACCTGGTCACGTATAAGATCATCAGGTTTACCAGGATAAACTATGTTCCACTCTCTGCGATCAATGTTGAATTTAGCCAGCGCATCCACTGAATTCGGACTGATGGTAACCTGCGCCGGAAACTCAATGTTTTTTGTAACACCTTTTATGGTAAGATTTCCGCTGATGGTATGAGTAGGATTGGATACCTTATATTTACTGATGGCTTCCTGGCGTTTGTCTGCTGTGTCCTTTACAGTGCCCGTAAATGGTTTTACTGAAGTCACAACAAAAGTTGCTTCCGGGTTTCCCTGAACCTCAAAAAAGTCTTTTGACTTGAGATGTCCCTCCAGTTTATTATCGGCAGCGGTATCAGAACCTCCATGAATATCTAAACTGGTCATATCCAGGATAAAATTGCCACCGGTAACATTGCCATCCTTTACCGCAAGTTCTCCGTTTTTGATTTTGATTTCTCCCAGGTGATAACCAGTTACCTTTGTCCCAATAAATTCAACTTTGCTACCCGCAGGATCCACTTTATATGATTCCCCGCTTGATTCCCCGTTGGCGGTCTCTACAGCCTTAGCTTCGGAGGTTTCCGCTTTATCAGACTCTGGCGCGTCAGTGCAGGCACTGAAACCCAATACTAAAAATGCGGCGACATAAATCAAATTTTTGCTTTTCATAAATGTGGTTTTTTTAAATTGTGTTTTGTTGCTTATTGGTATTTTGTTGCTTAATTAATTGATATACTATGATATTATTCTAATGATTAAATATCAATGTTTGAACATTGTACTGCAAATTTAAGAGAATTCGCCAGATTGCCAAATCAGGCAGCCCGGTAAAACCTGGAAGGGAGCAGAATCTGGGGTTATATGTAATAAAATCGTACCAAAAACTACTAAAGACTGTAAAGCTTGCCGAATCTGGGTTTATCAGCCCGGTGAGTCCACCCATGCCGGTGAGTTCTCCTTTGATTGTGGGAAGTTAGTTCCCGATCAAGGTTGTCTAACCTTCCAAAAAACGTTTAAATTTATAGTGAATCTTTTTGTATGATAGCATCTTTCACGTTGATAATAAATGGCAAAGAACATTCAATAAAAGCTGAAGCTTCAACCCCACTTTTATACATTCTCCGCAATGAACTTGAGCTAAACGGCCCAAAGTTCGGATGTGGTTTACAGCAATGTGGAGCTTGCATGGTGCTGCTGGATGGGCTTGCACATCCCAGTTGTATGATCCCCATCTCTGTGGTGGTGGGCCATACGGTTACAACATTGGAGGGACTGGAAAAAAATAATAAGCTACATCCCGTCCAGGAAGCTTTTATTGAAGAACAGGCAGCTCAGTGCGGCTTTTGTTTGAATGGAATGGTGATGTGTTCTGTATCATTATTAAATATTAACTCAAACCCTGATGATCAGCAGATCAGGGATGGATTACAGCGATGTCTTTGCCGTTGCGGAAGCCAGTCCCGTGCCATCCGTGCCGTAAAACGCGTGATAGGTTAACTTTCCATTATAGTCATTGGTTAACTTTCCATTATGATAATGCATCAATTATGATCCGCAGAGAATTTTTAAAAAATGCAGGTTGCCTTACTATAGGTTTTACCCTCGGCCAAACGCTTATTGCGGGTGTCGCTGTAGATGAATTCATAGCAGATGGATTCATGGCGGATGAACTACCCCCTAGTCTTCGAAGAAATCCTGCTATCAATGCCTGGCTCCGTATTACGCCGGAAGGACGCCTGCACGTGTTTACCGGGAAAATGGAATTAGGCCAGGGGATAAGAACAGCCATAGCGCAGGTAGCGGCCGAAGAACTTGATATGAGAATGGACCAGGTAGATGTTACCCTTGCTGAAACCGGCTTAACACCTGATGAAGGCTATACAGCGGGTAGTGGTTCTATGGATAATAGTGCGATGTCTGTACGATATGCAGCAGCTGCTGCCAGGCAAAAATTGCTTGCCCTTGCTGCAATTGCCTTAAAAACTCCTGAATCGAAATTGACAATGGCGGAAGGGACAATTAGCTCGGCCGATAAATTAAAGAAAATCACTTTTGTAAAATTGCTGGCTGGCAAACAGATAACTGATAAGGTAACATTGCCGGTAAAGCTGAAACCAAACAGCGAATATAAACTCGTAGGTAAGGCAATTGCAAGGGACGACATCAAAAATATGGTTACCGGCAAACCGGTTTTTGTACAGGACCTAAGATTCCCGGGTATGGTACATGCGCGGATATTAAGACCACCTTCTTATGGTGCCCGTTTAATTGCGCTTGATGAAGCAGCGCTGAAGATTCAGTTTCCAACATTAATAAGGGCCGTTGTAGATGGGAGTTTTATCGGTGTGATAACGGAAAACGAATATACTGCTGTACAAATACAAACGGTCGGTAGCAATTTTTGCCAGTGGGACAAAAAAGAAGCTTTGATCCCGGAAGATGTAAAAACATTCAAGGATTATATCAAAACCCTGCCGTCGAAAAAGGAGGAGGTCAAGGCGAAAGGGAGCCCCTCATTCGAAAACAGCGCTGGTTCCAGGGTTTATACTGCGTCTTATTATAAGCCCTACATGATGCATGGTTCTATCGGCCCATCATGTTCGGTGGCTTTATTCGAAAAGGAAGTACTTCATATATGGTCACATAGCCAGGGCATTTATCCGCTCCGGGTTGCTTTGCAGAAAATGTTGAACATTCCACTTGAAAACATTCATATTATCGGTGTGCCGGGTTCAGGTTGTTATGGGCATAATGGTGCTGACGACGTTTCTGCAGAAGTTGCTGTGCTGGCTATCGCCAATCCCGGCAAACATATCAGGCTGCAATGGTCACGACAGGATGAACATGCCTGGGAACCTTATGGCAGTGCCATGATAATGGATTTGAAAGCAAAACTGGACCAGGCAGGTAAAATAACAGACTGGCATCATGATCTTTGGTCAGATACACATGCCACAAGACCCGGAGGCAACCCTGAAAACCTGTTAACGGCAAAATACATATCAAAACCGTTTCCGGGGAAACCGGGCGGATTTAGCGGTGGGGCTTTTCGCAACGCTGATCCATATTATGAAATTCCTAACCAGCAGATTGATGTACATTTTTTTGATGGCCCACTGCGTGTTTCAGCGCTGAGAAGTTTAGGTGCTTATGGAAATATATTTGCGATCGAGAGCTTTATGGATGAACTGGCTGAAAAAGCAGGTAAGGATCCCTTTGAATTCCGGTTGATGCACCTGAATGATGATCGTGCAAAAGCCGTGTTGCTAAAACTTAAAGCCATGGCAGACGCCAGGAAAGAGAGCCCTTCAAATGCCAAATTTGTAAATGCTGTAACAAGCATAAATCCAACTGCAGAGAAAAATATGAGATATGGTCTTGGCATTGCATTTTCCAGGTACAAAAATTCAGCAGCTTATTGTGCTGTTGCGGCAGAAGTATCATATAATAGGGAAAATGAACAGCTGATCATCCACAATATGTATTCGGTTATAGATGCGGGTGAGACCATCAACCTCGATGGAATTATTAATCAAACCGAAGGAGGTATGATCCAGGCAGCGAGCTGGACAATGCAGGAAGAGGTTAAATTCGATAGCCATCGCATCTTAAGTATTGATTGGAAAACATATCCCATATTCCGCTTTACCCAGGTTCCTGAAACTGAGGTCGTTGTTTTGAATAATCCCGCAGACGGACCCATGGGTGCGGGCGAAGCGGCCCAGGGACCGGCAGGTGCAGCAGTTGCCAACGCCGTATATCGCGCCACCGGGGTGAGACACCGGGATCTGCCTATCATCCGTCTGCCATTACCTAAAGACTAAATATTAAATTCGTCTTGTAATAAAATATATATGGCATTAACCCTCCTGGATAAGCTGCGTCTCAAGCCTGGCATGAAGATTCTGACAATCTCTGCCCCGGCTGATTTTGATAAAACAATCAAAGCCAAAAATTCAGAAATAGCTGCTGGTCCCAATCTTAAAAACTACGACCAGATACATTGGTTTATAAAAACACAAAAGGAAGTTGAAGCAGGTATACCAAAAATCAAAAAATTATTGAAGGAAGATGTGATTTGCTGGATTTATTATCCGAAAGGAACTTCCAAAATGCAAACTGATCTTACCCGGGATATTGGTTGGGAATCGCTATTAAAAGAGCCGGGTCTCAAATGGCTCTCACTCATTTCTTTTGACGATACCTGGTCGACATTTTCTATGAGGCGGGAAAACGAATCAGATCAAAAGCAAAAGGCCACTAAAAAGCCCAGGGTTATATTTGATTATATCGACCCTGTAAAAAAAACAACCAGGATTCCTGAAGATCTTCAAAAGGCACTGGACGGGGATAAACAGGTCGCAGCCTATTTCAACCAGCTGGCTTTTTCACACAGAAAGGAATATGTTGAATGGATAGTTACCGCAAAAAGAGATGAAACCAGGAAAAAACGGGTAGAGGGAACAATAGAAAAACTCAGGGATAAATGGAAAAACCCTTCAAGAGAGATATGAATTATGAGTTATGAATTATGAAAGGAGTTTAGAGTTCAAGAGTTATGAATTTATTATTTCATAACTGGTTTCATAATTCATAACTCATAATCCATATTTCTCTTGAAGATTGTTTGAATTTTGCAAGTATTGATTTGATACGTGCAATAACAGCGATCCGGCAGCACTGTATCTTTGAAATATCAAAATCAGTAGTTATGGCAGTCAACTATCTCACTATTATTGTTTCAATTATCATGCTCATCACCATGGCGGGCACAACCACTATAGTGACAAGAAGCGAAAAATTAACCATGATGGAACCAGGCCTCATGGAACAGGCAACTAATTATTCAGGCATTTGGATAACTGCTGATGGTCATATCAGGCAGGAATTACTTCCAAACGGACGCTATGACAAAGCAAGAGGATCCAGGCAACATGCATATAACGGCAGGTACGAAATAAAAAATAGTCATATCCGCTATTGGGACGACACAGGATTTACCGCTAGCGGTGATTTTAGTGGAAAAGATACCTTGTATCATGGGGGCCATGTATTTTACCGCGAAACGCCCAAACGCTGAAAAGAAATAGTTTCTATAGCCCGTATCAGGACCAGTTAGCCGAGCTATAATCTTTACGGGTCCAAAAAATTGAGAAGAACATAACAAAAAGAATATGGCAGCAAGGGTATGTAAGAAATTACCGGCAGGAAAAACAGTGTGGTTGAATAAGTCTTGAAATAAGTGTAGTAGAATAAGTCTTGAATAATGGATGTTAAATAATCCTGTTGAAATTTATTAAATTTAAGATATGTCGAAGACAGAAACATTGGAAGAATTCTATCAGAAAAAAATGAATTGGTTACCCGAAAACCTTCAGAAGGACATCGGTCATTTCAATGTTTTCCGAATGGCTGATTGCGTTGGTCCTAATGGCACGCCGGTTCAATACTCAAGGCGCGATTTCTATAAAGTTGCCCTGATGCGTGGCAAACATGCTTATCATTATGCCGACAAGAGCATAGAAGTAAATGGCAGCACACTCATATTTTTTAATCCGGCCGTTCCCTATAAGTTCGAACAATTAACAGAGGATGATACCGGTAGCTTTTGCATATTTAAAGAGGCTTTTTTCACTGAAGGAATGCGCGGAGGCATCAGGGAACTTCCGATGTTTATGCCAGGAAGCAAACCAGCATATACTTTAACCCCGGAACAGGATATTTATGTTTCGCAGGTTTTTGATAAAATGCTGAATGAAATAAAGTCCGACTATATGTACAAGTATGATCTCATCCGTAACTATATCACTGAACTCATACACTATGCATTAAAGATTCAGCCAACCGAAAACTTATATCAGCATACTGATGCCAATGCCCGTATAACATCCGTATTTACTGAGCTACTTGAAAGGCAATTTCCAATTGAAACGCCCAATCAACGCTTTACCCTCCGTTCACCAAGAGATTTTGCCGAGCAGCTTTCTGTGCATGTAAATCATCTGAACAGGGCAATCAGGTCAACAACCGGCAAGACCACCACTAATCATATATTCGACCGGCTAGCCAGGGAAGCAATGGCACTGCTTAAACATACTAATTGGAACATTTCAGAAATCAGCTACAGCCTCGGCTTTGAGGAACCTTCTCATTTCACAAACTTCTTCAGGAAGCAAACGCAAATGGCACCTTCTGCTTTCAGAAACTGAGTAAAGAGAGATATGAATTATGAGTTATGAATTATGAAAGGAAAATATGAATTACAAAAATTTTACAATTCTCTTCATCTATCATTCATAATTTATTTCAAAATCTGGAACTTGTGATTATTATTCATTTTGATTGAGATTCATTTTGATTGAGATTCATTTGTTTGAGTTTCATTTGTTTGAGTTTCATTTGTTTGAGTTTCAATTTTGTTTGAGTTTCAATTTTGTTTTGAGAGTCCAAATTACTTTGAGATTCGATTTTTGTTCTGAGACTCATTTTTTCCGATTCATACTTTCTGAATTTATTTTCAATCTTGTTTGATTTTTTAAATAGGATTTTGACTTTTAGTGTTAGACCGGGATCTTGTGATAGCTGCAGGCATTAAGATTAAAGCCACAATATGATTACATATCCTGGAATGGCAGGAAGGCCCGTTATCCTTTCGATCATTTTCAATCTGCATACTTTTCCTTCAAACTTGTAGTTTATCCGCCTTGACAATTATTAAAGGCGTTGCCAATATGTAAGCCCGCTATTTTTATTACCAACTGTTATTTATCAATTCCTGTCTCATCTAGAATTGCAAGCCCTTAATGTTTGAATTATGTAAGAATTGGTTTGATGACGATAACAACAACGGGAGCAAGGTGATCTAACTTTGAAGTATCAAAGACATTCGAATCGTCAAAAAAGATAATTAAAATTCAAATGACAATTATTCATAAGACAGTTACTATGTAATAGACAATTAAAACTAAAATCTAAGACAATTCAAAAGGCAAGGACAATTCATTGACACAGACAGTTCAAAAGACACAGACAGTTCATAGACAAAGACAATTCAAACAAAAAATACAATTCAAAAAGCACAAAGACATGAAAAATAATGTTTGGTTTATTACGGGCGCTTCCAAAGGATTGGGCCTGTCACTTACAAAAAAATTACTTGAAAACGGTTATCGTGTTGCCGCAACTTCACGAAATGCCAAAGAACTGCAGGACGCTGTTAACTCAACATCTGAAAACTTCCTGGCTTTGAAAGTTGAAATAACCGATGAAAACAGCGTTGAAGCTGCGATTAAAAAAACGGTAAATCATTTTGGACGCATAGATGTAGTTGTAAACAATGCAGGCTATGGTCAGATAGGTAGCCTGGAAGAATTAACAGACAACGAAGCCAGGGAAAACTTCAACATCAACGTGTTTGGTTCCCTAAACGTGATAAGAAAAGCCATGCCTTATCTGCGGGCACAAAATTCAGGACATATCTTCAATGTAGCTTCTATCGGCGGGTTTAATGGCGCATTCCCCGGTTTTGGAATTTATGCAGCAACAAAATTTGCTGTACATGGTTTCTCGGAATCCCTTGCAGCTGAGGTGAAACCTTTTGGCGTTCATGTAACAATAGTTTCACCAGGATACTTCAGAACCAATTTCCTTGATGCGGGTTCGTTGCGGGTACCGGCTAATGAAATCGCTGACTATACCGTTGTCCGCGCGACGCAGAATCTTCACCAGGAAGGCCTGAACGGCAACCAGGCGGGAGACCCTGAAAAAGCCGCCCAGGTGATGATTGAAGTATCTAATCTTGAGAAGCCACCACTTCATCTCTTTCTTGGACAAGATGCCTATGATCTGGCAAAAGCAAAGATCAAAACCGTTCAGCACGATATGAAAAACGTGGAACATTTAGCAACTTCTACGGCTTTTGAAGAAAGTTTAATAGAATTATGAGTGATGAGTTATGAGTGATGAGTGATGAGTGAGTGATGAGTGTGAGAAACATGAAATATTAGTTAATGGGACGTCCTAAAACGCACTATACTGACAACTCATTACTCACTCATCACTCACTCATCACTCATCACTCATAACTCATAACTCACAACTCCTTTTAAAGGATCTTCTGAAGTCTTAGGTGTTGCAGTAACATAATCGTTTTCCCGTCTTTGATTTCGCCGGATTCAATCATTTTGAGTGCCAGATCGAAATTGAATTCCAACACTTCGATATTTTCCTGCTCATGTTCAACCCCACCGCCATCATTCACTTTCATGGATTTTTCATACTCAGCAACAAAAAAATACAAAACTTCAGTTACTGAACCCGGTGACATATAAGCCTCAAAGACTTTACGTACATCCCTGAGCCGGTAACCGGTTTCTTCTTCAGTCTCCCGCCTGATGCAATCTTCCGCATTATCTTTATCAAGCAGACCCGCACAGGCTTCTATCAGCATGCCCGACTCATTGCCATTGATAAATGTCGGCATTCGAAACTGCCGTGTAAGTATCACTGTTTTTTCAATTCTATTGTAAAGCAATATTGTAGCTCCATTGCCACGATCATATGCTTCACGAGTGTAAGTGAGCCAGCTACCGTCTTTTTGCCGGTATTCATAGGTAACCTTTTTTAGGACATACCAATTGTCTGAAAGAATTTTTGTGTCTGTGATCTTCACCCTGTCGTTCATGTATTAAAATTTAATGCAGAGCAATTTAGGAATAGCTATCCGGCTTTTCGTTGCCGTTAATAGAAATCACATGTTTAAGTCAATTATAACTTAACAATTTTTGATATCAACTGCTGCCGGCTTCTGCTTACCTGCAGTATGTATATACCCGGTGGGCAATCGGACATTGATATTCCGCGTTGGAATTCGTATGATGATTTGATCAGCCTGCCGGCCGCATAAAAGATCCTTACAACCCTGATATTACCAGCGGGCTGTAAACTGCGAGGTTGAATTTTATCTGAGGCCTGTTCATAATAAAAAATTTGCTGAACCTCTTTTCTTGAAAGGGTAGCGGAAACAACAAATGAATACTTGAAGCGGCCGGCAATTCAATAAAAGAGCAATGTTGCAAACAGCCCGATTTTCATGGATGGATATTTTCTTTCGTCTATACAACGCTGGCTTGCATATTGATATGTAAAATACGTAGGATTACTTATACTTTTTATATTTTCACTTAGCTTAGATAATGGTATATACTTAATAAACTCCTTCGCATAAAGCCCAAGGCTTTGTGATTATCTTCGGTTCTTGCCATCCATTTCCTTTACAATTAAGAATGTAGTGCAGCAAACCCCTTTTAACATCCGGGAAAAAATCAGAAAATGAAATTCAGAATTACTTCGATTTTAAATTACCATGTCAGCGAACCCAGTACCCTAATCCTTAACATTCATCCTTCGTTTCAAAACCAGCAGTTATTGTATGAATCGTTTCTCATAGCAGGTATCCATCAGACAGCAGAACTAAAAAGCGGCATTGAAGGGGACAGGCTGATCAGAACCACCGTGGATGTACCCGGCGCACTCAATTATTCTTATTCAGGACTTGTTGACAACAACTGGCAGACTATCAATTTTGAAAATCTGAACGAGATGCAGGTTTTCGACTTCCCGCAGGGGATTCTTACCTATCTGTATCCGAGTCGTTATTGCCAATCCGATAAATTATTCCGTTTTGCTAACCACCAGTTCGGAAATATTGAGAATCCATTCGAAAAGGTATTGGCCATTACCAACTGGATCCACAAAAATGTTGAGTATTTGAGTGGTTCAACCAATGCAGAAACTTCAGCTTACGATACTGTGACTCAACAGGCAGGCGTTTGCCGCGATTTTGCTCATCTTGGGATAGCATTATGCCGGGCGCTCACTATCCCGGCGAGATACTGTTCCGCTTATGCCTACCAGTTACAACCCCAGGATTTTCATGCCTGCTTTGAAGTTTACCTCGCAGGCTATTGGGTGCTTTTTGATGCTACTAAACTTGCTCCTTTGAACGGACTTGTCAGAATTGCTGTAGGCCGGGACGCAGCAGATACCGCCATAGCAAATATTTTTGGTAACATCACTTTGGACTCTATGACAGTAGACAGCCAGCTGACGGAAGGTGTACTGGTTCCTTTTTACTACGAATCAGGTAAATTTGATGGTATTACCTATGATGCGCCTCAAACATTTTCATCATAGCGTTGGTTATTATCGATACTAAAACCTATAAATGACTCAACAAACTGGATTACCTGCCTGGACCATCATTGCACCTGTATTAGCTATGCTCGCTTTGCTGGGGGTTGGCATGGGCCTTAGCGGAATATATATGGTTGTTGTCGCCGCTACATTAGTCGGTGGCGTATTGGCGGCCGTGCATCATGCTGAAGTAATTGCTCACCGTGTGGGTGAACCCTTTGGTACCCTGGTGCTTGCCCTTGCAATTACGATCATTGAAGTTGCTTTGATTGTTTCGCTTATGCTTGCAGGTGGTCCTGAAACTGCTGAACTTGCAAGGGACACCGTTTTTGCCGCTGTAATGATTATTCTGAATGGCATCATCGGTCTTTGTTTGCTGGTTGGAGGACTGCGATTTAAGGAACAATCTTTCGGGCTGGCAGGAGCAGGAGCGGCACTTAGCACACTTACTGCAATCTGTATTCTTACACTTGTTCTTCCAAACTATACAGTTTCAGAACCCGGTGGACAATACAGCAACAGCCAGCTTATTTTTGTAGCAGTCATTTCATTGGTATTGTACGGATCATTTGTTTTAGTGCAAACGGTAAGACACCGCGATTATTTCCTGCCACCCGGGCCGGGTAATGATGTAGAATCTCATGCTGTACCTCCCTCAAATAAAACTGCCCTTTTAAGCCTGCTGTTGTTGCTGGTTTGTCTCACAGGCGTTGTTACCCTTGCAAAGTCGCTTGCACCGGTGATAGAATCCGGTGTAGCAGCGCTTAAAGCACCTAAAACACTTGTGGGAGTTATCATCGCAGCTGTTGTGCTTTTACCTGAGGGCCTGGCTGCTTTTCGTGCGGCCAGGAAGGACCGTATTCAAACCAGTCTTAACCTATCCCTTGGTTCCGCGCTGGCAAGTATCGGCTTAACCATTCCAGCTGTTGCCATTGTTTCAATTTTAACCGGGATCACACTTACATTAGGAATAGATACAAAATCAATGGTGCTGCTGATTTTGTCTTTGTTTACTGTAATGCTTTCACTGGCTACCGGAAAAACAAATATTCTACCGGGTATTGTATTGCTGGTTATTTTTGCCGTCTATTTATTTACTACTGTTGTGCCTTAAGCAACAAATTTTCTATGAGTGAAAATTATTTTGAAGACGACCAATTCGACTCAGTTGATTTTACCACCCGGCCATTTGTAAAGGGGGAATATGAAAACTGCCGGTTCATAAACTGCAATTTTGCAAATATGGATTTGTCGAACGTTCAGTTTATCGAATGCGAATTTACAGGCTGCAACATCAGTATGACAAAAATAACAGGAGCCACGCTAAACACGGTAAAATTTAAGGAGTCAAAAATAATTGGAATCAACTTCGAGAACTGCAATGATTTTCTGTTTTCAGTTGAGTTTGAAAATTGTATCCTGAACTTCAGTTCCTTTTATAAACGGGTGATGAAGAAAACGCTTTTTAAAGACTGTACACTGCATGAAGTTGATTTCACAGATACTGACCTCTCAGGCAGTAGCTTTATCAAGTGTGATTTTCATAAGGCAAAATTTGAAAACACAAACCTTGAAAAGGCTGACTTAAGAAGTTCTTTCAACTACGCTCTTGATCCAGATATTAATAAGATAAGAAAGGCGAAGTTTTCCATTGAAGGAGTGGTTGGACTTTTGCATAAGTACGACATCGTTGTTGAGTTATGAGTGATGAGTGATGAGTGATGAGTTAGTTGTGAGTGGTGAGTGGTAAGTGGTGAGTTTGTAAGTAGTGAATTATTTCTTAAGGCAATTATTATTATTATTATTATAAATGGAAAACGATCCTTACTTAGGGCTGAAAAAGATCATTGAGGAACTGGCGTCAAAAATCAATGCACCTGGTAATCTTTTGCCAACCTATCGGATATCGGATGATGGGGCCCTTCCACATATTGTGATAGATGAGGCTGGGGTTTATCATTTTATTGTTGTTGAACGTGGACAGGAACTTGAACACCGTCAAACCAATGCCCTGGATGAATTATTATATTGGGTATTTGCAGGCATTACATTTTCAATGGCCTGTAAATATGAATTAAGACATCGGGTAAGAAACCAGGATTTTCGCAAGCTACTTTTCCAGCACCAGGAGCAATTGCTGGCTACATTATCGCAAGGCTGGAAGGAAAGAGAAGCTGAAGAACATAAACTCATACTGGAAAAATCTCCATTTGATGATAAGCTGAATTAATTCCAAACTTCCTTCTTAAACAGTATCAGCACTATTATGCAACAGTTCTGTTTCATTCCTTCGCTCCGTTGGCAGCTGGATGGCGCCTTTTCGCGTCTGTGTCCCGTCCCGCACTTGGCGGGATTCTTTATGCCGGTGGCTGCTATTGTCTCCGGTCAGCTTTTTGGGCCTTGATCGGTTGTGGTAACCCCTGGCCACTGTGCAAAGAGCACTATTAAGCAACAGTTCTGTTTCATTCCTTCGCACCGTTGTGAGTGGGATGGTGCTTTTGTTTGGCTGTGTCCAGTCCCGCATTTGGCGGGATTGTTCGTACCGGCGGCTGTTGTTGTCTCCGTTGAGCTTTTTGTGCCCTGATCGGCTTTGTCAGGCATTCATCAGGTGGTAGCTGCTGTTGGGCCCTGATCGGCTGCAGTAACTCTCCCGTACGTACGGGAGTACGAAGGCCAAACAAAAGCACCATCCCACTCCCAACTAACTCATCCATTTGGGGGAATATGCGACCAGTCATTACAAGTGTTACTAGTCCTTTATTGCGGTTTCATCTATGGACACAATTACGATATCGTCAAAGCATTCACACTGCCAATAAAACAGAAATAGTAGAGAGAAATTAGAAATGTCAACATCTGGACGTCTACATCTAAATTGTTGAAGTCTAATTCGACAGGCGTAATTCGACAAGCATAATTCAGAAAAGTACAATTCAGAGAAGTATAATTCAGAGAAGTATAATACAAAGAAGCATAATACAGAGAAGTTTATGCGCACAATTGCAATTGCGATAACTGCAATGCCGATAATTGAACACTGCTGATAACGGAAAGCGGAGACTGCAATGCTGATAACTGCGATGAGTGAATGTAGAATTTTGTTGAGCTGGTCGCATATCCCCTTAAGTGACCGCGGTTAGAACGTGCAGGATGGGCCTGAGGTTGGTTTGATTGCCACCTTCGATTCCTGTTCGGAGTTACCCAAGCCGATCAGGGCCCAACAGAACCTGGCGCTGGAAGCATACCTAAAAAAGCCGATCAGGGAACTAAAGCCGATCGGAGGCAACAGCAGAGAACGGCATGAACAAACGTATTAACCAGGAATCACAGTGGCAAATCAACCCAACCGAAAGGCCCATCCGGCGAAGGGAAGAACCGAGTGAACGCCATGAAAGTGCACAATCGACGACTAAAATTACTAAGCAGATTTCAAAAAGTCTATTATAGCTAACAATGTAGTTTTCAAATATGTTGAAATCGGTAACTGAACGGATATGCTTCTATTCGTTTATCAGTCCCGCATTGTCTTTCAAAGAAGTGCCAGATAACTTTCTCTTCATCGCTTCTCCGATGATATATAGAATTTTTTCTGAAGCTTTTTCAAATGATAACCCCCTCGGCCTGATATTGGATACGCAGTTCCTTGATTCATCCGTTAGTCCTGGCCTGGGATCATATGTTATATAAGCGCCGATACTGTCGGCGGCACTAAGGCCCGGCCGCTCGCCAATAAGCATCAAGGTAATTTTTGATTGAAGACCGTAAGCTACAGGATCACAGATAGCAACCCGGCCCTGTTTAACAATAGATACCGGACCCGGTTTCAAACCGGCAGACTTCAGCCCAGGCAACAATATGTCAAGTAGTGGGAGCAGGTTATGATTAATAGCTGTCGCCGATAATCCATCCGCTATAATCAAAGCAAGATCATTAGGTGATGAAAAATCCGCTACTTTTTTTTCAGATTCTTCATCAAGCAATCTTCCAAGATCGGGTCTTTGCAGGTATAGCTGGCGCGAAGATACCTGGCTTGCAAGTGTCAGTATTGGAACAGCAAATCGCTGAAGACCGTTAATCAATGATTCGGTATCCATGTTGGAATGAACGGCATCACGGGCATGGGCATACGCAAGTTTAAATTCAAATTCTTTTTGCATTGGTATGCTGCTACCGGTTCTTCCTAATGCTATCCTTGCATCAGTGAACTCACGTAATGCTTCCCAATTATCATGAATAATAATCTCGTTCATCAGAACAAATGTTGTACTAGCTTTTTTAGATTACCGGAATTTATTAGCCGGCCTGTTTCATCCATCATCTCCTGCTTCAATAGCCATTGCTCAAACTCAGGTGCTGGTCTTAATCCCAGTAGTTTCCTGATATATAGTGCATCATGAAATGAAGTTGATTGATAGTTCAGCATGATGTCATCCGAACCCGGTATCCCCATTACAAAATTACAACCGGCTACAGCCAGTAAGGTGAGGAGGTTATCCATATCATCCTGGTCAGCTTCAGCATGATTCGTGTAACAAACATCAACCCCCATTGGCAGACCAAGCAGTTTTCCGCAGAAATGATCTTCCAGTGCTGCACGTATGATTTGTTTTCCATCATACAAATATTCAGGACCTATAAATCCCACTACTGTATTTACCAGCAAAGGATTAAACTTCCTTGCTACCGCATAAGCACGCGCCTCACAGGTCTGCTGATCCACTCCGTGGTGGGCATTGGCAGACAAAGCGCTACCCTGCCCTGTTTCAAAATACATTACATTATTTCCAAGTGTACCTCTTTGTAAAGATAAGGTGGCATCATACCCTTCCTGCAACATAGAGAGGTTAATACCAAAACTTGTGTTTGTTTTTTGGGTTCCGGCAATTGACTGGAAACAAAGGTCAACCGGCGCGCCACTTTTAACCAATTCAATGGTTGTAGTAATATGCGTCAGCACACAGGATTGCATCGGAATCTCAAAATGATTTCGCAGATTGTCAAGCAACATAAGTAATCGTAATGCTTCTGCCGGGCTATCCATTGCAGGGTTAATTCCGATTACTGCGTCGCCACTGGCGTAAAGCAAACCATCAATAATGCTTGCAGCAATACCACGTGCATCATCGGTAGGATGATTGGGTTGCAGCCGGGTTGAAAATCTTCCCTTTAACCCTATTGTGTTTCTGAATTTTGTAACTATCTCTGCCTTTTTAGCAACGGCGATCAGGTCCTGGTTCCGCATTAGTTTTGACACGGCAGCGGCCATTTCAGGAGTGATGCCCCATTTGAGATTTGCCAGGGTTTCACCATTCACTTCATCCAGTAATAACCAATCCCTGAATTCACCAACTGACAATCCGGCGATAGGTCGGAAGGCGTCGAAATCGTGTGAGTCGATAATAAGCCTGGTGACTTCATCCAGTTCATAAGGTACTACTGCTTCATTAAGAAAAGTTGAAAGTGGCAATTCAGCCAATGTCATTTGTGCCGCTATTCTTTCTTCATAAGAAGCGGCAGCTATGCCTGCCAAAGCATCACCACTTCTAAACGGAGAAGCTTTCGCAAGCAAATCTTTCAGATCAATAAACCTGTATAATTTCCTACCTATGGTATGCTGGTAACTCATCTTGCTTCGCTTTCATCATAAACTTCACCCCGGTTTATACCTGTGGTCCGGCTTTCATCAAAAGTTCGTCTTTTAATGGCAATTTATGTTTTCCTGTTATTACAAAAATTACGAGCCACAATCCAAGGCCGGCGGTAAAAATAATCGTGAGTAACAAATTGTAATAAACGATTGCCACCAGGCATATGCCTGACAAAATCAGGGCTATGGCAGGAAAGAAAGGATAAAAAGGAGATTTGAAGGGTCGGTTCATTCCAGGTTCTTTTTTCCGGAGAATAAAGAGACTTATCATACTGGTAATATACATAACCACAGCACCTAATACAGATAGAACAATCACCTGGCTGGTAGTCCCGGTAAACAAAGCGGCAAAACTAATAAACCCGCCGGCCACGATGGACCAATGGGGCGTTTTAAAACGATGATTGACCTTTGCAAGTGGCGAGGGTAAATAACCGCTTCTTGCCATGGCAAACACCTGCCTTGAACCTGCCAGTATGGTTCCATGAAAAGAAGCTACCAATCCAAACAAACCAATACTGGCAAATATTTTCGTGAGTGTACTGCCTTTGCCAAGCACAATACTAATGGCTTCAGGTAAAGGATAATCGATATTGCTCAGGTTCTTCCAGTCGGTAATACCGCCGGTTAAAATCATCACACCGAGAGCAAGGAAAGCAAGCGTTGCCATACCCGAAAGATACCCTTTGCGGATATTGCGGGAAGGATCTTTTACTTCCTCGGCGACCATGGCAACACCTTCAATGGCAAGGTAGAACCAGATCGCAAAAGGTAGTGCAGCAAATATGCCCTTCCAGCCAAATGGCATTGGATTCGTCAGGAAGTTCCCGGCATTGAAATGAGGCGCAATTATGCCCATGAATAACAGTAATTCAGCAACGGCAAGGATTGTGATAAACACAGAAAAAGCTGCCGATTCTTTTATGCCGGAAATGTTAATCAGGATAAATACAATATTGAAAAACATTGCGGACCACAAAACCGGTATGGATGGATAAAGAAAATGAAGGTAACTGCCAAGCGCAAACGCAATCGCTGGAGTGGCAAGCAGGAACTCAATTAAGGTAGCATAACCGGCCAGCAATCCACCAAATGGACCCATCGCACGGTAAGCATAAGCAAAAGCGCCGCCGGCATGCGGGATGGCAGTGGTAAGTTCTGTGAAGCTAAAAATGAAGGTGATGTACATAATAGTAACCACCAATGTAGCTATCAGGAATCCTACTGTTCCCGAAACTGCCCAACCATAATTCCAGCCAAAATATTCACCGGAGATCACCAGCCCTACTGCAATCGCCCAGAGATGAACCGGCCTGAGGGTACGTTTGAGAGTATCATTCAAGAGAGATATGAATTATGAGTTATGAATTATGAAATGAAATAAGGAAATGAAAGCAGAAATTCAATTAGGAACAATCATGGTCGGCTGATACCTGCTGAAAATAGCTGGCCGCTAATATTTGGCCTGGCCAATCTCGAGCTTATTAATCTTGTTTTTGCCCGACACGGAAAATTTAAAAAACGTTTTGAAATCGCCCCACTGGTCACTGTGAAAATGGCCGAAAATATGCTGCCCGCCATTTTCAATCTTATCTATACTTGTAAATCGTTCATGCCCTATTGCTGTCTGAAAAAAGGATTTGAAGGAAATTTGCCGGCCATCGTCATAAAGGGTTGCATTGTCTTCAAAAAGCTCAAACCATTTATCTTTATTTCCATCCTGCAAGGCTCCAATGGCATTGCGAACCAGGACATTGGTTATTTGTGTTAAGTCAATCACGCGTCAATAGAATTATAAATCATTTAAAGAGAATTATGAATTATTAGTTATGAGTTATGAAAATAGCAATTCAACCGTTCAGATTTCCGACTCATTTTGTAAATTATGATTATTTGAACTAGCATTGAATCAATTCTTCATATTTCATAATTTCTAATCTCTTTCATAATTCATAACTCATAATTCATAATTCTGTTCAGCTAGTTCAGCCTCAGTAAACACCCTGGAGTGGATCATAAAACGAACACCGAGCGGGATTTCCAGCGAAAAACTGCTTCCACGGCCGGGAGTGACATCTAAAGTCAGCTGGGTATGTTTCCAGTATTCGAACTGGTCGTTATGCATATAGAAATTACAACCTTCTATAGAACCCAGGCATACATCGTTGCTGCCGATTATGAAATCATTCTCACCAAAACACATCGGCTGGCTGCCGTCACAGCAACCACCACTCTGGTGGAACATCAACGGACCATGCTCTTTTTTTAGCGTTGCAATCAGGTCGCGTGCTTTTTCTGTGGATAATACTCTCGGAACTGGCATATGATTAAATTTTTAAGGCATGTTATCCTGAACCGCATTATGGGATTAGTATTTATTATCTACCTGCGATTAGATTGAATATTCATTATCTACTTGCGCCCAGATTGACTATTTATCGTCTGCCAGCACCCAACGGCTCAAAAAACAAACAGTGACCCTAAGGTCACCGTTTTTAAACTACACCCGGTCTGAAATTTTAGAAAAAGCCCAACTTCTGTTTGCCATAGGAAATCAGCATATTTTTAGTCTGCCGATAATGATTCAACATCATCTTGTGGGTTTCCCGGCCGAAGCCTGATTTTTTGTACCCACCGAAAGGTGCGTGCGCCGGGTAAGCATGATAACAATTCACCCAGACACGTCCTGCCTGTATAGCTCTTGGTACCTGATATAATTCATGGGCGTCACGGGTCCACACACCTGCACCTAAGCCATATAATGTATCGTTTGCAATAGCGATTGCTTCTTCTACAGTTTTGAAAGTAGTTACCGCTGCTACAGGTCCGAATATTTCTTCCTGGAAGATGCGCATTTTGTTATGGCCTTTAAAAATGGTTGGCTGTATATAGAATCCATGTTCTAGGCCACTGTTCTGATTAAAAGCTTCCCCGCCGCAAAGGACCTGTGCACCCTCCTGCTTGCCAATATCAAAGTAACTTAGGATCTTGTTATACTGGTCTTCGGAAGCCTGGGCACCCATCATAACGGTACCATCAAGGGGGTTACCCATTTTTATAGACTTTACACGCTGAACCACACGATTCATAAACTTCTCATAGATATCTTCCTGAACCAGTATACGGCTTGGACAGGTACAGACTTCGCCCTGGTTCAGCGCAAACATAACTGCTCCTTCGACAGCCTTATCAAAGAAATCATCATCTTCATTTACAACTGAACTGAAAAATATATTAGGACTTTTTCCTCCCAGCTCCATAGTTACGGGAATCAGGTTTTCCGATGCATATTGCATAATAAGGCGGCCGGTAGTGGTTTCGCCGGTAAAAGCGACCTTGTTAATGCGGGGAGACTGGGCCAGCGGTTTACCGGCTTCGGGCCCGAAACCAGTTACGATATTCAGAACACCGGGAGGCAGGATATCACCGATCAGTTCCATCAGGCACATAATGCTTGTAGGTGTTTGCTCGGCAGGTTTTACAACAACACAACAGCCGGCCGCGAGCGCAGGAGCTATTTTCCAGGTTGCCATGAGCAATGGAAAATTCCATGGAATGATCTGTCCAACCACCCCGATCGGCTCATGAAGATTGATACTCACTGTTGTTTCATCATGTTCACTGATTGTGCCTTCTTCACTTCGTATTACCCCGGCAAAATATCTGAAATGATCTATGACCAATGGCAGATCTGCAAGCCTGGTTTCACGTATTGCTTTACCATTGTCTATAGTTTCGACGATAGCGAGGTACTCGAGATTATCTTCAATAACCTGGGCTATACGTAACATGAGGTTGCTCCGATGAGCAGCTGCTGTCTTGCCCCAGGTCACAAACGCTTTTTGAGCCGCGTCCACAGCTTTATCGATATCTTTGGCATTACCGCGGGCAGCCTGGGTAAAGACTTTACCATCTATCGGTGAAATGTTATCGAAATATGAGCCGCTTGCCGGCGCAACCCATTTACCATCAATGTAATGGTCATATTTTTCTTTGAATTGCGGCCTCGGGGCCAGGTTAGTTTTAGGAACTGCACTTGTATTCGTACTCATATGGCGCGTTTATCTCGTTAAATAATCCCTTTAAATTTCCTGAACACTGGCGTACTTTAGCGCCTGATTCGTATCTTTTTGTAGCACGATTGTACCCTGATTTTTTGCGGAGAACATATTTTCCTTAAAATTGTTATTCTAAAAAAAGCCAGATTGCCTTCAAAGCATCGCCTAAATAGTATCGATCTTACCAATCCAGGATGTCTCCAGACACTTGTGGAGAGCAGGCGTGTGTTCAATCTCCGGAATTGCGAGCTGAATGTTTTTGAAAGTTACCAGGAATCATATAATGTTCCATTAACCTTCAACGATCTTGTTATAACGAGCATGGTCAGGGGAAAGAAGGTGATGCATCTTCCTAATAAACCAGCATTTGAATATGTGCCGGGTGAAACCGTGATCGCTTCAGCGAATGAATCTATGTTAATCGATTTTCCGGAAGCCAGTGAAGACAATCCCACACAATGTATAGCGCTCGCAGTTGATAGTAGTTATTTGAACAATACCATCCACTATCTTAATGAGTTTTATAACAGCGACAAAGAAGAAATGCATGATTGGAAGTTACTTTTTAATCAATACCATTTTGATAACGATAATGAAGTAACGGAACTCATCAATAAACTGATTCGGGTTTGTAGTAGTCCTGAGACGGGTAAAAACATTTATGCGGACCTGAGTTTGAAGGAGCTATTGATACGATTAATACAAAGTCAGCATCTTGGACAGGTTTTAAATCAACCGAACAATACTAACAAATCACGGCTTCATTTTGTACTAAATTATATTTCTGAAAATCTGACTGAAAAAATCGCGATAGACACATTAAGTCGCAAAGCTTATCTGAGCCGTAACATGTTTTTCAAAATGTTCAGGGAACAATTTGGCCTGTCTCCACTTGAATATATCAACCGTGAACGAATAAAACTTGCGAAAAATCTGCTTGCGGTAAATAATGAGTCAGTGAGTGAAGTCAGCCTGCAATGCGGCTTTAGCGATACAAACTATTTTGTAAGATTATTTCATAAAATGGAAGGCATCACTCCACGAATGTACAGGATGACGTGTAAAAAGAGTTATGAATTATGAGTGATGAGTGAGTGAGGAATGATTGAGTGATGAGTGCATGATGTGGTTGGCTGTTTTCAATTCATAACTCAATTCACCACTCACAACTTAACTCATAACTCATAACTCATAATTCATAACTCTCTTCTCCTGCCTTGCCAGAACTTAAAATCATCCCAACAGATTTGCAGTGTTTTGTTTTGGCTGTCCATGAATTCGATCAGCGCCTTTGAAGTGTACAGCTTTAATGGGTTAAGATCTGAAACACCATCGGGAGCCTTGTCGGTAGTGTTATGCGTGATGTTATGGATATCAAATACCACGACCTTTTTACCTCCTTCAGGGATAATGGACATTGTGAACCTGCCGGATTGTTTATCTCCTTCCTTATAGTAATAATTCATAGTGATCCATTTTCCGACCGGGACTGCAACTGACTCATTTTTTTCGGCCCAGATTTTCGTGTATTGCTGGCTGTTATCTGCAAACAGTTCACAATCTTCAGCATCAAGAATGAAAGAAAGATTGTTTACTGTTCCAGCTGCTTTACCAAGCCCGAGTGTTATTCGAAACCTGGCCGGTACTGATTGATTCCAGGTAATATTGTTCCAGAACTCTGCAATTGTTAGCCAGTGCACTTCACCAGGATAGGAACAGACCGCCTTGAAATCTTCATGCAGGAATATGCGGACAGACTGTGAGAATTCTTTCATTCCCTTATTACCATACATGTTTGCCTGGATACGGCCATTTGATCCGTTCACAATTGGTTTTAGCAGGGTAAAGGCCATCACATGGTTGCCTGGATTTCCAGGTTCAGGAATGATAGTTGCGTTTCGCATGGAAGAATCACCAACATGATATTGAATGCCAAATTTGCCAAAATCAGGTCGGTCAGCGATGTCCCTGATCCAATCGTTTTTTTCCCTGAAGGCGGGATCTGCGCCGCTAAGGTCAGCATTGTTTTCCCGCTGTTTTATAACGCTGTTCTCAAACCCTGATTGAAAAACAAGGACAGCATCAGCTTCTGATTGCCCTATTTCGTTTTGAGTTGAACAGGCAATAAATAGCAAAGGAATACAGATTAAATATGGCGATAGAATTTTCATATGATAAGTCTTCTGCTGGGAATGTTATTCACTTTTGTAAGGAACTTATTCTTGGTAAGGAATCTTACTTTTAGAAAGAACCCAAATTCTTTGTAAGGAACCTTAATCCTGCAGAAGTTACGAATAAAGGGGAGCAATCAAAATTTTGGAGCAGCAGTTCCCGTGATCGGGAAAAAGATTGTTTTATCCCTTAAGAAAGCGGAGATCCAGACCAGCGCCAGTGGTAAAACAGCGTTGAAGGCAGTACCGTGACTAAGCTCAGTTGCCAATGCACCTGAAAAATAGCAGGTCAGCAGGATAAAACCGATTTTCATAGTTGGTCTATATAAGAACAACAACGCAAAAATAATTTCCATCGATCCAAGAATCAACAGATATGGGAGCACGCCTAACTTTTCCATAGTCGACTTTATCTCTTCTTCTCCGATAAATTTCAGCACTCCGCTAAACACAACCATTAGCACTGCAAGGATGGTCACGACAACCGTTATAATTTTCCTGATTTTCATAAACTTTTGGTTTAGTCAGCAAACTTAGACTAGATTCGCTTACAAAATATTAGTACTAATACAAAGGTTAGTGCCCTTGGGGATCGCTTCAGCCTTTTCAACCAGAATATTATGAACACAGGCAATGAATTGTTAACAGATAGTAATGTTTTATTGAGTGGCAAACTGGTGGCCGCTGAATTGCATCAACCTATAGATACAGAGGCATTTGGACCGGTTGTTACCGAACGTCAGTGCAACCGACACCTGTCTGCTGTGGGAGACGCAATGTATGTGATCGGGGGAAAGTGGAAACTCAGGATCATCGTTGCCCTGAAGCAAGGCAATAAAAGATTCAACGATTTGCAGCGGGCAGTTACGGGCATCTCGGCAAGGGTTTTGTCTACTGAACTTAAGGACCTTGAATTAAATGGTTTTGTTTCGAGACATGTTTATCCCTATACGCCCGTAACTGTAGAATATTTGATAACTGATTATACCGAAACCTTAGAACCGGTTTTGTTAGCCCTGGGCGAATGGGGGCACCGCCATCGTGAAAAGGTTATGGCTGATTCGCGAAATGAGAGGGAAGCACATACATCATGAAATGGATCATATTTTTTATTATGAACAACATTATTAACGGCATAACAGCACAATCCACAAAAGAATTCGATGAGTTCAGGGCTAATAAAAAGATCCCTGCAATAATTGAAAAAAACGTTCTGAAGGCGCTTTCTTTTTATCCTGAATTGAAGAATACGGCAATTAAATTCGTTTTTAAAAAAAGACTTAAAGGTTCGGTGATGCAAGCCCAGCCGTTTTTTAGATCACTGCTACAGCGAAGAACAAACCGTAGTTACCGGATAAATATCAGCGCTTTATTCAGGCTCACTCATACGGTTACCCCCATACATCAATTACCCGAGGAGATCATGATTGGCTGGATCGGGCACGAGCTTGGTCATATCATGGATTATGAAAGCAGGAGCAACCGTGGTATGGTTGCTTTTGGTTATAATTATCTCAGATCAGGAAAATATGTGAAGCAGGTGGAAGTGATTGCAGATACCTATGCTGTGAATCATGGACTGGGATCATATATCATCGCAACCAAAAGATTCATCCTGGATCATGCTGAACTACCCCAGGCGTATAAAGACAAGATTGCCAGGCTGTATCTTTCGCCGGACGACATTGTTGAACAGGTAAGGAAACTGGAAGAAAGAAGAGTAAAAGAACAAACTGGGCTTGCAAAGTGAAACTGCCATGATAACATGCCTCCAGTATTTACTAACGGCTTTAATTGCCCTGCAGCTGTGAAACATAAACACCAAATTCATTGAAATCATCTTCCTTCATCACGCGGGGAATCTTGGTTTGACCTCCCATTTTTTTAAATTCTTCGCTCCATTTATAAAAGTGAGCTGTTGGAATGATTTTAACTTCAACCCCTTTTAAAGCTTTACCCCTGGCCACTTTGTAGTTTTTATTGTTCTCACTTAACTCCTCATCAATCAGGTTGGCAGCAGCGGCTGCGTCAATCGGTTTATCACTGCCGATGAACCAATGCATAAAAAACTGGTCATCTTTCATCACCGTAGACGCAGTGAACTCGGCTACTTCTATATCAAATTTAGATTCAAGTTTCTGGATTGCCTGGTTCATCTTCTGAACAGAAAGTTGTTCACCAACTACATTCAGGTAATGTTTGGTTCGGCCACTGATCTTAATTTCAGCATTTTTTTTATCTGTTATTACCACTGTATCTCCGATCATATATCTCCAGGCTCCGGCCACTGTAGAAATTATCAGCACATACTCCGTATTTTCTTTTGCATCAACCAGTGTGAGCGACTGTACACCTTGCTTAACCATCCCTTCGTCATCGATGTTTTCTTCCAGGAATGGAACGAATTCAAAAAAGATTCCGTTGTTAACGATCAGGGCCATTGCACTGGTACCAGGTCGTTTTTGAGTTGCGAGATAACCTTCAGAGGCCAGGTATGTATCAATATAAATCAGTGGCCTTCCGAATAATTTCTCCATGCTCTTACGGTAAGGCTCAAACGCAACTCCACCCGAAGTATAAATGTGCAGGTTCGGCCAGATATCATGAATATTATTGAGTTTGTTTACACTGATTATTTCTTTAAGCATCAGCTCCACCCATGAGGGAATGCCGGTGATACTTCCAATGTCCCAGCCGGGGGCTTCCTCCGCAATTTTCCTTACCCGCTCGTCCCAGTCTTCAATTGAGGAGATTTCAAAACCAGGTTTGTAAAAACTTTTGAACCAGGTGGGTATATTCGCAGCGCTGATTCCGCTTATTTCACCTTCCTGGTGATCTTCGGCCTGGAGCAGGCTGGTACTGCTTCCGAGCATCATGATCTGCTTTTCAAAAAAGTCACCCGGAAGCTCGAAGTTTGTTAGACTCATCACTTGTTGCATACCTGATTTACGGATCGAGTTGATCATATCATCTGTAACAGGAATATACTTTTTGTTGCTGGTAGTTCCACTGCTGAGGGCAAAAAACTTTTGTCCACCGGGCCAGGTTACATTCTGATGTCCATCTATCAGGTACTTCCACCATTCTGAATAGATCTTGTCGTAATCATGGTATGGAACATTTTGTTGAAATGAATTTACCAGGTCCTTACTTTGAAGGATTTCACCGAATTTATATTTTCTGCCAAAAGCTGTTAACCTGGCTTTTTTAAGCAACTGTTTGAGCACGGCTTTCTGTGCCTTTACCGGGTTCGGGTCGGAACTGATATAACCTTTAAAATCGATTGCCTTTTTAATAACTTCACCTATCAGCGCCATAGAGTTCTGTTTACCTCACTTTGCAATTTTTATGCCCCAACAAAATCCACGAACTTTAACAATTATGCACAATGCTCAAAAGAATCCTCCCTTGCGAAAATCAATATTGATGCTACTCGCTTTATGTGGATGGTTTGCACTGGCAGCCCAGATGAAATTGAATATCGGAAGCAAAGCGGCGTCATTACCTGAAATCCTCACCAGGTATTTCAGTTATTTCACATTGCTCACAAACCTGGTTGTGGCGGTTGTTTGCACTTCAATCCTGCTATTACCTGATTCAGCCACAGGCAGATTTTCTGCCCGGTACACCACACAAACAGCGGCAACTACTTATATACTGATTGTAGGCATTGTTTATAACCTTGTGCTCAGACCCCTCTGGAAACCCACTGGTTTGCAGAAGCCGGTTGATGAATTGCTGCACACCATTGTACCTTTGTTGTTTCTTTTGCAGTGGATCTTTTTTGTGAAAAAAAATCAGTTGCCATACAAGGCCATATTACCCTGGTTACTTTACCCGCTTATTTATGTAATTTTTGTATTAACACGCGGATCTTTTTCCAGATTCTATCCATACCCTTTCATTGATCTTAGCAAATTATCCATCCTGCAGGTTTTTATTAACTCCGCAGGAATCGCGGTAGCGGTGATTGTTGTTTCGGCAACATTAATTTTTTTTGGAAACAGGCGTACATAAAATTCTATTAAACAATTATCACTTATCCCGGTTTACTGTCCTCAGCCCAGACTCACTGATTTCATTTTTCATCCAGGTTTCCACTACATACTTTCCCAGCGCTTTTCCCATGGTAAGTGCAGTTTCATTGTCTACCTTGAAATGAATTCCTGCATAAAACCGGGAATCCGCACAGTCTTGCGCCAGCTGGTGAAATTGTTTTGCGTCTGCCGGAAAAAAATATTCCAATACCGCAGCAGTAGCACCGGCACCAGCTGCGTGGCCCGAAGGATAGCCTGGAAACGGTGGCGTTTGTATCAAAGGTTTGAAAGTGCTGTCATACTGTGATGGTCTTATGCCCCAGTAAGCATATTTCGCATCAAAAACGGCAACTATCACCTCGCGGAAGGCCGAATTCATTATGGCGTATATCCTTGCAACCGCCGGCGCATCATCACCCATACGATTTTCAAACATCTTCTGGCTTGCAATCTCCGTCCAAAATTCAGGGCCAAGATTTGCCCATAAATAAGCAAGACTGCGGGATCTGAACGTTTGCTTAAAGTTTTTCATTTCTTTCATCTCGTTTTCAAAATCCGGCGGCGGTGGTGGGCGGAACTGATCAACTGAGTTTAAAAACAGTGGTTCAAATAAAGGAAGCGTAATACCCATCTGGTAAGCCCCCGTCCACTTTTTCGGATCTTTGTTTACAGGTCCTGTATACTTTTTTGTTGATCCATCATTTTTTGCTTTTGCAATAATTTGTTTGGCCACCTGTTCGCCCAGCTTCCAACCAGCTTCGATATCACTTGGATATTGAACACCAGCATCAACCCGGGATTGAGATGCAGCACGGGCAAGATCCAGGATTGAATCCCCTTTCGCAGGAATAAAATAAGCCAGCACATATGCCGCTGCAGCGGCTGTTACCGTATGTTCACATGGGTATGAAAAAGTAGACGGTCCACTTATGACAGCTTTTAATGAAGGATCACCGGTAGCGGGTCTTTTCCTTTTGTGCCTGAGCTTCTCCTGCCAGGCAATGATGGTGGCATCATAAACAGCTAAATTCATCCAGGCCAGGGGCATCCTGAGTAACACGTCAGGATTGTCCCAAGGTATCACCGTGGTAGCAATTTGGTTCCAGCGGTACGCGGGCGCGCCCGCATCCCAGTATTTAATAATTGCCAGTTTTGATTCGTCAAGATTTTTCAGGCCTTGTTTTATAGCCTCCAGCTCAATTTTCGATTGACCGGTACCGGGAGGAGCGGCGATAGTTATTTCCTGCGGGTTATCAATGTGCCAGATTTTCCAGGAGGCGGCTTCATAATTTGCCGGCTGTTGGTAGGCAGCCAATTGTTTGTAATTAGCCGGTTGCTGCTTATAATTGGCCGGTTGTTTGTCTCCGGTAGTTTGAGCGGATGCAATTGTTACAGCCAGGAAGAGAATGGTTGAAAGCATGATCTGTTTCATCTTTTAGTATTTTAATTGTTGTTGGAATCCAGGGTTTATATAAATGATTTTCTTTCACATCATTTTATATCCTGATGCAAGTGTATCCAATTAAACGAATAACATTTATCCGCCGTCAATGAACAGCGGATCAAGGTCTACAAACGACTGTTGACTGCCTGTTTCAGAAACCGGGTTTGGAAATTGCCTGAATGACCTGGCTTAATATATACTTCCATATGGCATTTATTTGATTGACTCATTTATGTTGCCTGTGTATCACTTTGGGTCATCTATAGATTATAGAACCGGGAAGAAAAAGATTTGCCGATATTTATTTCTATTTTAAAAACATGAAGCAGCCACTCGATAAAAAAACAGTGAGATTTTACCTATGGGTGGCACTTGCATTTTTATCCCTCAACCTCATTCACGACCTCGCAACCAACCCTGATACTTTTTTTGACCGGGCTATCAACAACAGCTGGCGAACAATCTATGTGCTGGCACTCAACTTTTTTCTTTTTGAATATACCATTCCGTTTATCCGTCAAAAAAGAAAATCAATTATCAGAAATGTCTTTGTTGGGATAGGAATGATCTTCCTTTTACTGATGCTGTATTCATGGGGACTCTACGCATGGAGATTATTTGGAATGGGTCTGCACATTTATACTCCCTATCAAACAGCTGAAACAATCGATGGTGTAGTTACCCAGCAGATGTCCTTCAGCATGGGCTCTGTTTTCTTTTTCGGAATCATCAGGCACTTATATAATTACTACAAACTAACACAAGCCACCCAACAGCTACAGATCGAAAAACAACAGGCAGAGCTGAATTATCTTAAATCACAAACCAATCCGCATTTCTTATTTAATACATTGAATAATATTTACGCACTGGCCAGGGATAAGTCTGACCTGGCGCCCGAATCAATTTTACGGTTGTCGAAAATATTAAGGTATATGCTGTACGAAACCGGTGGGGATTTTATAGCCATTGAACAGGAATTAAAAATAATCGGCGACTATATTGCACTTGAGCAACTACGCTATGACGATTCGCTTCGTGTCAATTTCAATAATAATATTGAAGACATGAAACAGGCTATTCCTCCATTGTTGCTGATTCCCCTGGTTGAAAACGCATTCAAACATGGGGTTTCCGAAACCAGGGGTATGCCTTACGTAGATATCCATCTTTCAGTTAAAAACAGGCAGTTGCTTTTTATTGTAAAAAATTCTTCCGAGGCAGTTAGCCAACCAGGAAATGTGACCGAACATATCGGGCTTTCTAACTTAAGGCGACAGCTGCATTTACTTTATACAGATTATAATCTTTCGGTTCAACAAGCCCCTTCGGAGTTTACAGCTACTTTGAAGATCAACCTGGCAAGTCACCGTTGAACAAAGAATTTTTTCAGACCTGATATTAAAATCTGCCACCCTCAATAAAAAAAACTAGGATTATTTGTTACCGGAATTTCCAAACATCCGTCGAATATATCTATATCCATAATTCCATCGACTTTCTGTCTGCCTGAGTTTCTGTCTGAGTTTCGACCTGAGTTTCGACCTGAGTTTCGGCTTGAGTCTATTTGCTTACTGGCCTAAGGTCACTGTGTCTATTAGCTAACTGACATCATCGGTTATTGTTTCATAAGCGCCATTGCTTATGGCTCATAAGTGTCAGTGCTTACTGGCTCATAAGCGTCCCGACTTATTATAAAAGTAGCTCCTTATAAAAGTGACTTCAAAACTTTCTATCATTTTTAAACTTGTTTACCATGAAAAAAATTTATCTCTTTTCCGCAGCTATGGCCGTATTATTATTCTTCACTGCCTGCAAAAAACATTGCGACCTACCTGAAGATTGTGTTCCTTCAATTATAAAAACTCCTGAAGACGATCTTACTGAACCTAGATATGGACTGGTTGCTACTTCTTCAGGAAATAAGATTGCATTTGCAGGTGGAGTTGTGGACATCAACACAAATTTTTCGGATGCGGTTGAAATCTATGATATAGTTTCAGGCACGTGGACAAACGCATCATTGAGCCTGGGCAGGTATTCTTTTGCTGCGGCTTCAGCCGGGAACAAAATGGTATTTGCGGGAGGTTATCCCGGTGGGGCTGATTTTGTAACAGACGTTGTAGACATTTATGATGTCGCTTCAAACAGCTGGACCACCGCAAGTTTGAGTGAGGACAGGAATGGATTAGCCGGTGCGGGTGCCGGGAATAAAATTGTGTTTGGAGGAGGATTTGGAAATAATCAGTACACTTCTACGGTTGATATATATAATGTAGATCTCAACAGCTGGACAACAGCTAACCTCAGTGTAGCACGTACCGGTCTTGCAGCAGCTTCCGCGGGAAACAAAATTGTATTCGGCGGGGGAAGGACTACCGGTGCTGCAAAAAGCGCTGTTGTCGACATCTATGACGTAATTACCGGTACCTGGACCACAGCCTTGTTGAGCCAGGCCAGGGATTACCTGGCAGCTGCATCAGCAGGTAATAAAATCCTGTTCGCGGGAGGTAACGCTTCTGGGGGCGCCTCAAACCAGGTAGATATTTATGATGTAGCAACCAATTCCTGGTCAACCGCATCACTCAGCACCTCAAGATCGGAACTTTCTGCAGCAACAGCCGGAAATAAGATTTTCATAGGAGGCGGAAGCGCATCCAACGTGGTTGATGTTTTTGATGTAGTTACAAATGGATGGTCAACTGAAACTTTGAGTGAAGCCAAATCATCACTGGCAGCCGCAGGTGCAGGCAATAATGTTTTATTTGGTGGCGGAAACGGGGCAGCTGGTCCTTTAAATTCTGTCGATATGTTTAGGCTTGAGTGTAATGGAAAACGAGCTGCCCGTTAATACGGTTGTAACTTTGCTGCTTTCGCTGAAGCGTTTTGAATTAAAATATTTACAGTCATCTGGTTCACCAATTTTCTAACCCAAGTAACCGGTGAAAATCCATCAGCTTTTAAGAAAAGGTATCATGCAATTAATCACTAACATCATCTAATCACAATTAATTTCCAGTACCAGATGAAGTTGTAGGTTTATGCTTCCGCAGATAATGTTTATACCTGAATCTGAAAATATTATCAGCGGTATAAAAATCATCGTCGATCGAATTTTTTGATTTCTGGAGTGTATAAATAAATTCAAATCGTGATCCATAGTTCACCCGGTAACCCAATCCCGCACGAACCCTGAACCTGTTTGCAAAACGTTCTTCAACATCTTCTATCGCAAAAAACCATTCCACATCAGCTAAACCATACCAAAGTTTATCAGCCGACATCGACCGTTGGTTAAATGGAACAAGCAATTCGCCCCTGGACCTGGGACGGAAAGTGGTTTGCCATTCTTTTGTTTCCAGGTTTTTTATGTTTCGCATCTCGAATCGTAATAACAGCCTGAGATTGATTCGCCTATACGGAGTTATATGTATTTTGGTTCCCAGCATGGGCCGTATTTCAAATGAATTGTAATCTTCTGATTGCAGCGTGTAGGAAAACGTTGAAGCCGCCATCAGGTCGATTCGTGGACTAAGCGCGTATTCCAATGTAGGTGCATAATCCAGTGCCCACCATCTCGGTTTGCTTATCAGGGTGCTATAAGTAAAAGCGTTCTCCAGGTTGAATTTCTTCGCGAACGGATAATTGAGCATGTATTCAAACCAGACCTGCTCGGTTGGTGATTGTGCCCGAAGTAAAGCAGCGGTAAAAACCAGGTATGTAATCAGTTGCAGACTTCTTTTGAGAAAGCGTTTTTTCACCGAAGAACAATAGCTGTTGTTCATAGATTGCGATTAGTTGATCTTTGTCTCAGAATCCGCCCGACTACCAAATATAAAAACATAATATACAATTCAACATTTGAACCCGGACCGGCAAGATTGTTCAACACTTGTATAAAGCCCAATTGTCGTCCTGGTATGTAGTTTTTAAGATTTGAAATAACGAAGACCAGCAAAAGGGCCATATTTCAACCCATTTGCTGGTCCGTATAATGTATTTGTTCAATGGCCCGGCGAGATATATTAATCCTTCAGGGAAGCCATATCAATTACAAAGCGATAACGCACATCACTTTTCAGCATTCTTTCATAAGCATCATTAATATCCTGCATTTTGATAATTTCAATGTCAGATGTGATATTATGTTCGCCGCAGAAATCAAGCATCTCCTGTGTTTCAGCGATACCACCAATCAGTGAACCTGAAATTGACTTTCCGCCGAAAACTATGGGCGCGGTGTTCAACATAGTATCCAGTGGGCCTAAAAATCCCACCAATGCAATCGTCCCCGTTGCTGTTAAAGCAGGAACATAGGTATTAAGATCATGAACATATGGTACCGTGTCGATGATCAGATCAAACTTGCCAACTACTGTTTTCATTTCATCGCGATTGGTGGAAATAATCACTTCATCTGCTCCCAGGTCAATAGCATCCTGCTTTTTGTTCGGTGAGCGTGAAAACAGCGTAACATGCGCACCCAGTCCCTTAGCGAGTTTAATAGCCATGTGCCCCAAGCCACCCAGTCCTACAACTGCTACATTACTGTCCTTTCCTACTTTCCATTTACGAAGTGGTGACCAGGTTGTAATACCCGCACAAAGCAAAGGTGCAGTGGCGGCGAGGTCCAGATTTTTTGGAACACTAAGCACGAAAGCTTCATCCACTACAACTTTTTGAGAATAACCACCATAAGTTTGTTTACCGAGGTGTTTATCAGGGCTGTTGTAAGTTCCGGTGAAACCGTTTAAACAATACTGTTCAAGGTCCTTCTCGCAATTTTTGCATTTCTGGCAGGAATCCACCAAACAACCTACCGCAGCTATGTCCCCTACTTTGAACCTGGAAACGCCGGATCCTACTTTTGTCACCTTGCCCACGATCTCATGACCCGGAATCGCGGGATAAACTGTGCCTCCCCAGTCATTACGGGCAGTATGAAGATCAGAATGACATACGCCGCAAAAGAGGATTTCGATCTCAACATCAGCAGGAGTTGGCTCCCTTCTCGGAATGGTCATTTCTTTTAACGGCGCTTCAGATGATTCTGTGCCAAAGGCTTTTACATTTGTTACATTCATTTTTTGCAGAATTATATGTGATAAATATTATTTCGCCAGGTTATCTAAGACCTGGCAAATATCCTGAAAAATCTACCTGACTTAACATGTAGAGAAAATATATTTAAAGTTTGCAAGTTGCCGATAGAATACAATAATTGGAATTGTGATACTAATTTACTCCTTATAAATCCAACTAAAAAAAGTCGATAGAATGTCAACCTTTTAATTGCCGATAGATTCTATTTTTAGAACTTCATTGGGACTGCATGCTCGTTTCAATAGGCATTTAGGCCTGTGCAAATTGAGCAGTAGTCTCTCCTAAGAATGGATCCTCATTTCTGTATCCATTTTATCTGAAGCAATTTTTTCTGATAAAGTTTCGTTATAAAGCTCAATCCAGGAACTGTGAATAAATGTCTAATTATTGAATAAACTATTTGGATAGGTCATACTGACATTCATCCACGTCTGCCAAAATGAAAACTTGTATTAAGCTTCTTCCTTTATTTTTCTCGCTATTTCTCTTTAGTGAGCTCTATTCGCAAAATCAATTGGACAAAGTTGGCCTAAATGCAAGCGCGCTCTCAACAGCAGCTTATAGCATGCGACGTCTAAGCAGTTCATATGCAGGGAGTGCCTTGCAGGTGAGACGTAGTAGTGACAATGCAGTTCAGGACATTGGATTTACCGCCAATGGCGATCTCGACACAGTTTCATTAAAATCATTTGTGGGAATTGGCAATGGCTTTGTAACAGCCTGGTACGATCAAAGTGGCAATACCAAAAATATTACGCAGGCGGTTTTAATCAACCAGCCATCTCTTGTAATAAGTGGCTCAATTGTCAGAGAAAACGGTCGCCCATTTATTAGTTTCTATGGGGTTCCGAACATCAGCTACAACTCATTGCAGCTTGCCGCAGATATGACCACCGTAGGACATGTTTCGGCTGTTCACCGATTTGCGGCGGGTGGATATGGTTTTATACTAGGACATACGGGATCATATTACTGGCATTCATCTCCTTCTTCATTTTTTCTGGCAAACGGTTTAACTTCTGCATCTATCCTGGCAGGTTCCACCTGGTCCAACGGTGTGTTGACGCCACCTTTGCTGATTCCCTGGCCCACCACATTAACTATTAATGAATTGGCACCATCGATACCTGGCACGGGTACAACATGGAACAATATTGGCAGGGACAGATCCTTCCATCAAATGTCGGGAGGCGCAGGCTATAGTGAGTTAATTATTTTCCCTGTTATTCTTTCAGGAGGGAGCAGAACCAGTCTCGAATTCAGCCAGGCATCCTATTACTCAATTTTGGCTACGCTTCCTATCACCTGGCTTAGCTTCACTGCACAATTGCAAGCGCAGAATGTGCTTCTTAAATGGCAAACTGCCAGCGAACAAAACTCCAAACAATTTGAGGTTCAGCACAGCATCGATGGTAATGCTTTTAAGTCCATTGGCACTGTTCCTGCAGGCGGAACCAGCAACAATACTATAAACTATCGTTATCTGCATCCGAATCCGGCAAATGGAAATAATTATTACCGACTGCTGCAAACTGACCTTGATGGTAAAGGCAGTTATAGCGCAGTTGCAATATTGAAATATGCCAGTGTTAAGCCTTCATTTTCTGTATTAGTCAATCCCATAAGTAATAGTGTGCTGAGGATACAGGTGGGAAACCCTATGGATTTATCACTCTACACAGCTGATGGAAAAAGTTTGTGGAGGAGATCATTTCCAAAGGGGATACATGAGATAAATGTAAATGGTTACGAAAAGGGCATGTATTTGTTGAAAAGCAATGAAGTTACTCAGAGGTTTTTACTGCAATGATATCCTGAGCGGACATGCTAATCGCTCAGCTTCAAATGGAAGCTTCATAGCTCTTCAACAAAGCAAGGGATACTCACAACCAGTTTGCAGATATTATAATAAACAGAAAGATTCCTAAAAAGCAAATTAAAGCTGCGACTTCTGCGATAGTTGATATATTGCCCGATAATATAAACAATTGAAAAGGCTGTCTCAAAAGTAAATTGAGACAGCCTTATATTTTATCTTGGATTTTATTATCTGACAGGATTACTTCACCATCACTTTTTCGGTATTACCTTTTGTACTGAGCCAGTACATTCCTTTCGGAAAACGGGCGACCTCTATGTCATGCGAACCTGGTGTGTATTGTTTTTTGAACAGCAGTTTGCCATCTCCGTTGAAAAAAGAAACCATCAATGGTTTATTGATCATTACTTTCAGGAGGCCATTTGTAACTATCGTATTTTGAATTACAAAAGGTTTTGCTTCTTTCCTGAACTCGATTTTGCGTATCTCTGAATAATTTATATTTCCATCAATGTCTTTTTGTGCAAGCCTGTAGTAATTAGCACCGGTAACAGGGGAAGCATGAACAAAACCATAATTTTTATCAGCTACGCTGTTGCCCGCAGCCAGTACAGTTCCAATATTAGTAAAGGAATTACCATTCATGCTGTGTTGTACGCCGAACTCCTTTGTGTTCGCTTCACGGGATGTGCTCCACTGCAGAAACGTTTTATTGTCCTGTACGCGCGCTGTAAATGATTTCCATTCCACCGGAAGAAGTATCAGTGAAATTGACTGCGTTACAAAATTTGATGTTGTACCTGTCAGCGCAAAGTTGAACAGCGTTCCATTGTTTGTGCCTTTCAGATCGGGTACAGTTGTGAGTGCGGTATTCGTTCCGTTGGTATTTCCCTGGTTGAAAGTATAGTAAGCAACAAGTCCTGATGTTTCAGTACCATTTGAAGGATCCAATTCCTTGTTAGCAAATTCCAGAATTTTTGCCGGGGTTCTCAATACATTCCAAATACGCACTTCATCCACCAGGCCGTTATAATAGAAACCCGCAACCGGGGCTGATCCTGATGATGCTTCAGCGCCGATCAACATAGAGTTACCGGGAATGTTGTAAATAATTGTTCTGCCTGTGCCTCCTAAATTTAAGGATCCTACTTCAACACCGTTTACGTATAAACGCATAAATGAACCATCAAAAGTGCCGGCAATATGATACCATTGATTGTTGACAAGGTTAGAAGCAGGATATGTCACAACTGAATAGCCAGTAGGAAAAGAACTTGATTTTAGTTCCCACTGAATATTATTATTTACAAGTCCGATACCATATCCACCGTTTTCAAAATTAGAAGTTACCTGTTGTGTACCGGCAACAGAAAAGTTTGCAGCTTTTATCCAGACTTCGTGTGTAAGAGCGGTCGTTGGTTTTAATGTCGCACTGCTGCCGATATTTACGTAATCAGTTGCAGCACCTTCGACGCTAAGTGCATTAGCATTCTGTATAACGGGTGAAGCTGACCAGGTGCCACTGACTATAGCACCGTTTGAACCTGTTCCGTTGGTACTTGAATTTGTAAGCGTTGTGCCCACGCCTTCATTGAATTTATAATAATCAACCAGGTTTGTTGCATTGCTGACAGGGCCTTTAAACATTGTGGCTTTGATCTGAGCCTGGGTAAGTTCTGTGCTCCAGATCCGCACTTCATCTATTGCTCCTTCCCAAAATGCTTGTGATCCCTGGTGTGCACCGATAAAGGTTGGTTGAGCAATATACGCACCAATTCCCGGAACACTTGTTGAAATCAATATTCCATCACGATATAATTTCATAACACCACCAGCAGATGTAACAGCAACATGAACCCATTGATTAATGGGAAATAACGTTGCATCTCTTACATGGTCGTAGTTTGCAGCCTGCCCTGCCCTTAAAAAACCGTTATCAATCCATAAAGGAACATCAACGGATGAAATGATATTTCGCGGACCAGAATGGGTAGTCAGGTAAACCCAGGCTTCTTTTGTATAAGAGGCGCCTGTGGCCAGGGGTGTCCCGATGTTTACAACGTTTGAGGTACCATTAAATGTAAGCGCATGATTTGTCTGTGACTGCGCGTTGAGGGAAATCGTCGCAAAAATCAGGAGATAAATTTGTTTCATAGGAATAGTGTAATTGGATTTCCAGCAAAAGTAAATTCCCGGATACGCAAAAGCCATTAATGTTCAGTCATTTAAAATAATTTATCTTATTTCTACTAGGCTATACTAGGTGTATATTGGCGGGAAGTAAAATTTGAGTGTTGCGTCTGATAACACTTGCTTCGTTCTTCATTCAGATCTCAAGCTTTTTACTGGATTCATTAAAGCAGCTTTTATACTTTGATAACTGACAGTTACAAGAGTCAATAATATTGAACCAACCCCTGAAGCGAAAAAGATCCACCAGGAAATTTTTGTATGGTAGGCATAATCCACCAACCAGTTTTGCAGGAAATAATAAGCCAGAGGCATGGCAATGACACAGGCGATAGTTACCAGCAAAACAAATTCTTTTGATAGCATGGCCCAAAGATCAAATACAGAAGCCCCTATAACTTTTCTTACTCCGATTTCTTTTGTCCTCTGCTCGGCTACAAATGATGCCATCCCAAACAAACCAAGACAAGATATAAATATTGCAAGTGTAGTAAACACGAGGGCCAGTTTACCGATCCGTTCTTCGCTTGCAAATTTGAAACTATATTCCTGGTCAGCGAATTTGTAAGTAAACGGAGTTTCAGGCAACAACTCTTTGTAGATGGCTTCCACTCTGGCCAGGGATTCACTCGCCGACATGGAAGGATTGATCTTCATGTTAATCACATTAAATGATCTTTCCTTATCGTCCATCAGGAAAACGGTAGGCACAATAGGATCGAATGGAGATCTCATAACCATATCCTTAACCACACCTATGACGGTCCAGTTTCTTCCATGCCACTTCACGGTTTCACCCACCGGATGTTCAAGTCCCATTTGTTTGATAGCCGCTTCATTAAATAAAAAAGCCGAGGAATCAGTCAGAAAGTTTCGGGAAAAATTACGGCCTTCTTTCAACTTCCAACCTAATACATCACCAAAATCCGGATCAACGAGAATCGTTCCGAATACTTCCTGGCGATTGGGATCTTTCCCTTTCCAGTCAAGATTAGCTGCAGAAGAAAAAATGCCAGTTGCCGGGCTTGATGAAGCTGATACGCCGGTAACCGCTCCCGATTCCAGTAATTTATTCCTTAGTAACACATACTGGGCGGGTTGAATGGGATTATATGGTATGGAGACAACATTATTGCGGTCATAACCGATCGGGCGATCTTTTGCAAATTCTATTTGCCGGAAAACGATAATTGTTCCGATGATCAGAATAATGGAAACAGTAAATTGTAAAACCACAAGCATTTTACGCGGGGCGGATGAGCATCTTCCAGCCCGAAATGTTCCTTTCAAAACTTTCACGGGTTGAAATGAAGAAAGATAGATTGCTGGATAACTGCCAGCCAGGATAGCTGTAAATAAACAAAAGCTTAAACTGATCAGCCAGGTGTATGAATTTGTCCATGGAAAGTCCAGCTGTTTTCCTGATAGCTCATTAAAACCGGGCAATGCTAGTTCGACCAGTAATAGCGTTAGTAGAAAGGAAACAAAAACAACTGCGAAAGATTCGCTGAAGAACTGGCCGACCAGGCTTGATCTTCCGGCTCCGATTGTTTTGCGTATCCCAACCTCCCTCGCGCGCTTTTCACTGCGGGCGGTGCTCAGGTTCATAAAATTGATACATGCAAGTAGTAATACGAAAACTGCGATGATTCCGAAAAGCCAGACAAACTGCAAACGGCCGGATACCAGGTTGCCATTTTTAAAGTCGTACAAACGCCATTGACTCATGGGATATAAAAACAAGACCGGCTTCGTTGCATCTTTGGAATGTTCAAATAAAATATTTTCTATTTTAGCGGAAACATCTTTTTCCTGGCTAGCCTCATTAAGGAGACCATAAATACTGAATGCACTACTAAACCAGTTATCCATACCTTTTGAATCTGCGAACAGTTGATCAATACCAGTAATAAAATGGAAATCGCTGAACCGGCTGTTGTCGGGAAGGTCTTTATAAACCCCGACAACCTTTAGCATATAAGAGCTATTCAATTTGACAACTTTATTTATCGGGTCGTCGTGGCCAAATAAAGTTTTTGAAAGCGATTCATCAATAAGAATGCTATTTATACCAGTAAAAGCTGATGAGCCTCCCCTGATCATATCAAGACTGATTATATCCTTAAAGTCTGGTTCAGTATAACAACCTGTTTTCAGAAAAGCATTGTTATTGTAGACTATTTACAGGTGGTGCTTGAAAAAATGTTGGGCAGGTCATTAGAAGAATTAATGCAGGAGAAAGTATTTAAGCCGTTGGGTATGAATATGTCTTCTTATCCTGGCAGGAAAAATTTGAAAAGGATTATGTTCTCGGTCATAAGGCAAATGGTGAGCTATACGAGAAAGACAAAGACAATGACGCAAGGCTGCCAGTACACTGGAAACTACATTGGATGATTATACCCTGTTTACAAAGGCAGTGCTTAATAATACCATACTGTCGCCATCAACAACAAAAGAAATGTTTTCACCGCAAATAAAACTACGGTCAATACAACAATTCGGACCTTTAAGTTTGCGTGATTCGGCCACAAATGATGCAATAAAATTAAGTTATGGATTAGGCTGGGTTTTATTGCAATCGCCTTATGGCACAGGTGCCTTTAAAGAAGGACATGGGGATGGTTTTCAGCACTACTCTATTATTTTTCCTGAACAGGGAACCGGTATTATTATAATGAGTAATAGCGATAACGCGGAAAGCATTTTAAAGAACTCCTGGAAACTGCTATTGGAGATACTTACACTCCATGGTATTGGGAAAATTATATTTCTTATAATTATAAGTCCGGGAATTAAACTATTATAAACTTCGATTTCGATCTCCGGCATTAACCTTACTTCCACAACCGCTTATGCCTTTCACCAAGGATTTGTAGGTATTTTTTCTTTGCTTCCTTACTTAAAAAACTTCGTTTAATCATTTCCATTGCCGGCAGGATAGGTTTTATAGATTCATCCAGGATTTTATCAGCCAGCGATTTTTGAATACCTATTTTTTCTGCAAATAAAATAAAGGATTGGCGGGTGTAAATCCCATAATTCAGATAAGGAGGCTCATTCATATCTCCATCATACAAACCACCATGTAAACCAAGATTTGCGTCATCTATATGCAGCTCTGTACACAACAGGTCATATGCCGGGGCCAGAAGGTAGTCACCCTGTTCACTTTCCATCAATGCAAAATTCTTCAGGTGAGCATCGCCGTTAGCAAACAGATAATTAAACATAACCAGCCGAAAGAAATTGATCAATTCTACGGTAGCTGCAGGAACATATTTAGTGATCAACTTCGCTATATCCAAATAAGATGCATTATACTTGAAATCGTCCCCTTCCCTTTCAGGGCTTTTGCCCATCAATGTGGCAAAATCTTCTATCTGGTATTTAGCACCATCTTGCTTGTAATCAAATCTCCTGGTGATATATGCTGGTGAGCCGTCGTCAAAGAAGATCATACCACATGCTGCGGCTTTCATATTGAAAATCTGTCGGGCTATCTGCATTGTGACATGTTCATTAGCAGGCATGTCTTCTACTCTTTCAAGGCGTTCTGTTGGTATGGGTTTCAGAATATGTGTTCCTCTCGATGCTGTGAGCTTTAATTCATTTTTCTGCAACAGCAAACTGTATTTTTCCTGTACGCCACTTATGCTGATCGTTTTTCTTTTCTCATTATACTCACGGGTTAGTTCCGGATTTTTGCCCGGTGGTCCGAATGGTAATATATGACTGACCTTTTTCGTACGGCTACCAAATAAGGCCTGTTGTGCAACCGGGCTGTAAGTATTAAATCCCGGCTGCAGCGTGGAAGGGCAATATTTAAGTTCAGGCAGGCTCATTGATTTCTTTTATAGTAATGGGTCCAATACTGTCATCTTTTGTAGTGGCCAATAATAAACTGAAATAATCATTTTCATCGATTTTCAGCATACGGCATTGTATACGCTTATTAGCACCTTCGCTCAGCATGTTGACAAATGCAGGAAAGAGCATATCACTTTCATGAGCATCTTTCCGGAGCGGAAGTGTAATACTCACCGGACGGCTGCCAGCGGCAATAAGATAATCTTCATCGTAGGTAAAACGGTAGCTCTTTCCTGATTTAGTTAATACTCCGGCCAGCTTGTCGTTATAAAACACCCAGGCTGATATATTCGTTGACGTTGCCATGACAGATTATGCCTGATCTTGTTTTTTGATACCTGTTTCTTTAAGCAATAGCTTTATTGTAAGACCTAATGGATCGGCTAATTTTATCAATGTTTCCAAAGACGGATTGGCCTTACCCATTTCAACCAGTTGAATGGTACGCGTACTGATGCCTGAAATTGCAGCGAGTTGTACCTGTAACAGATTCAATAACTCCCGACGCTTGCGAATAGCTTCACCAATTATTAGGATGTTATTACGCAACATAATTCGCTTTTTGATACAAATATATGAAAAGTACCAGGAAAACTAGAAAAAGCGCAGTATACTTCGCAATTTGACGTTTATTGAAGATTGACGGCTAAGTTATACCTGGAAGCGCAGGATAATTCGCATTTTATTTATCAATTTAAATGCAAGCAACTAAATTCGTTGTCAATTAACGATTATTTCCTGGCGAAGAATTTGACTTCCAGATCTGTGGTCCCGACAGGACTACACTAACGTATATAAATTTCCATGATTTTCCATTAATTTCTAACAGTTCAGCTAATTGCATTATCACATCTAGGTTTCAGAAGTTACCTCAATACAACAAAATGGAAATATTTGTATGTAAATGTTTTACCCATGTTTTACCTATTGCGTAATATTGGGCATAATTTGAATCATGATTCACGATACTAAGTACAAGGTCATACTAAGAGAAGATAAGATTAAAGCCAATGGTCAGGTGCCGATTTTTATCCGGATAACGAAACATCGTAAGGTAAAATACATATCTGTCCAGGAATCCTGCCTGATAACAGATTTCAACGGAAACACTGGTTTTCTGTGGGAATCGAAGCCTCGATTGAAAGACAACAAGCGTGATGGGGAAAAGTCTGATGTTGAAATCACAATCAATCCTAGAGCAAAAAAAATTAATAGTAAAATTTCTGATCATCTGGAAGCAGCTGAACAAGGAGAACGTGATCTTAAAAAAGGTGGCGAAGTTATCAGCTCACACAACATTAAGCAAAAAATTACCGATGTTAAACCCACGGGAAGGGATTACCTGCTATTTTTTAAGTCATACTCAGATACAATCATTAAAGCAAAGAAAAGCTACAATACATGGAGGACATACGAAAGTACTCACAATCTTCTTACAGACTATCAAAAGGGAAAGCCGTTAACCTTTGAGGACATATCGGAAGATTACCTGGAGCGGCTTGAAATGTGGTTTCTGAAAGAAAAATATAATCCCAATACTATCAGGAAGCACTTCCAAAGGATCGGATTAATATGGAAGCGAGTAAAAAAACAAAAACTGGTGACATGGAACCCTTTCGAAGATCTGGAACTCAAAGAGGGAAAATCGATCTATACTCCAGGGTTGTCTATGCAAGAAATGCAAGCCATCAATAAACTCACACTATCAGAACCTCTTAATACTGCTAAAAATATATTCATTTTTGCATACACCCACGCCGGGGTTAGGGTCTCTGACTTGCTGAAATTGAAATGGCAAGAAATAGAGAATGATCGGTTTGAATATCAAATGAAAAAGACGGGAAAATTCACATCTGTTAAGATACAACCAACTGGAAAAAAAATTATTGATTCATATCGTAATGAAGCAAATCTGAAAACCGACTATGTTTTTCCCCTTTTAGAAAATGGTATGGATGAAAAATCAGAATACTGGGAAAGGCAAATTCAATCTAAAACTACCGTTGTAAATCGGCATTTGAAGGTAATTGCAAAGTTAGCTGATATCAATAAAAAAATAACAACCAAACTTGCCCGCCACTCCTTCGGCACTGAAGCAACGAATCAAAATATCAATGCTTTTGAGATAGGTTATACAATGGGACACTCAAAAATTTCAACAACTCAACAGTATTCAGGTGGAGGTGATAGTAAGAGATCCGATAAAGTGATGGACACACTCTTTGAAAACTTCGAAGGATAATATATAAGATTTTTGCGGAAAATTTCTCCAACCAAGTTATTGTACGTAATTTTACAGTGCATTAATTAATTAATCGCAGGTAGCCAGGTGGTCTCACTGATCAACTATACCATCTACAAATCGCAGGAAGAGTTGCGTAGCAGTCTTCCGAAAAATCGCTAAAACAATAATACTAATGTCATGCCTTCAAGCGAAAGCACCACTAATGAACTGGTGTTATCATCCCAACTATGGTTCTTAGATCAATTCAAGCAGTTCCAGGCTCATATACAAACATTGGATAAAACAATACAAGCATTCGGCAATCCACCAAAAGATCCCCTATTAAGTGAACTGGACATCGCTAAAGAATTAGGCGTTGGAATCAAAACAATAAAGAACAGGTTAACTAAGGATAGGGTAATGGCTTATGCGGAGATCAATGGAAAAAGATATGTGAGACAATCTGAGCTTGAAAAGTATGTCAATCATTACATGATTACAGCGAAAAGGTAAAATTGTTGACATAAAAAAAGGAGGCTCAGCATCCTCCTTAATTGAAAAAAATAATAATAAAAATCGCTTCATCAAAGCCAGCGTAAATATACGCCTAATATGCAGTGATTGATTATATGCGAGCCACAAAAATAATAAACCACCCAACTATTTTTTTTAATAATGCAGGATCAACTGCTCCGGTAATGTATAGAGGGCAATTGTATGTACCGCATTTTAATAGTCAAGGTGATGTGAATTATTACTACACTAAAATTAGAAACATCTATATACAGTGGTACCGAAATAAGGTAGTGCTTACAAACAGTATTCATAAATACTGGCACGGATGGAATCACAGTGATTTCTATTATCATGAAGTATTAATGTGCATAAACGATCTATGCGAAATTACAGGTGTTGACTGGTGGACAGCATCCTTAGGAAAGCTAGAATGGGGCGTTAACCTTATCAAGCAACCAATGGAGGTTGTAGACACGATGTTGATGTACAAGTTCAAGAAATTTGAATCCATGATGGAGCAGGGTCATAGATATGGGAGCAAATGTGAGGTCAATGGCTATTTCCTGAAGATGTACGACAAAGAGTTTGACTCCTGGTACCAGATTAAATTATCCATCGAACCAACAGTACGATGGGAAATAGGTGGAAATTCTAAGTACTTAACAAAATTGTTTGGCTTTTCTCCTGTTCTAAATCAAGTTATAACACCCGACAATATGAGAAATATGGCAAATCATTCCCTGGAGTTATTAAGGACATGTATCCGAAAGGATCAAAGGAATTTGCATAAACTAACAGCAACTGAAAAGAAAATCATCGCTGCTATGGAGAACAAAGAGATTCGGGAAGATCTGAAAGCTCATAATCCGGAGACATACAAAAATGACCGCAAAAGATATCTGCGGATCTTGAAAGACCCTGAGGTTTGTATTCGTGATTTCACGGATGTGGAAGTCGAAAACAAGTTCAATCAATTGTTAAGCGAAAATCCAGCTTGTAATATACTTGGAAATAAGGGTAGTATACTACCTATAGCAATATAGAATACACATAACAGAATACATTCCCTAACTATTATAGCTTTCAATTTGAACAGAAGAGAATCACATATCACCAAAGTAGATCAACTACCAGCCATTACCATAAGCCAATTAGTGGAAAAGGGTATAATACCTGTGATCCCTGGATATAGGAAAACTAGTATTAGTTTGAAAAACAACTATGCATCATATCAATTCCGGATGGTGGTGGTAACAGACAATGACTTCCCCCACCTTGAAATTTGGGACAGAAAAAATCCTGACTTAGTACAGCATGTCCCACTTATCAGGATAAAAAGCAATTTACCCTGCAACTCCGGATATCATTACTTCTTTATTTGTCCTGAGACAAGTAGGATGTGCAAGAAACTTCACCTACATGATGGAAAGTTCATTCATCGGTTGGGTATTGACGGTGGTACCTATACCTACCTTGGTTTAAGTCTTATATCCAAAATCCGGTATACCCAGATCAAGAACCATAAGAAATCAAGTTTGTTGTTGCTTGAAAAATCAAAACCGTTTTACAAATCACATTACCAGGGTCAGCCAACTAAAAAAGAGACTGAAGTAAAGAAAGCATGTGAGCACCTTCAAATGGTAAGAAGGATATATAGTAAACAATTGAACTAATACGGCTTACAAGGCTGACTTGCAATTGCAAAACTAGTAACTAGCAAGCAAAATCATCAGACCGCCTAGAACGGCTTTTAAATCGCTTTAAACATGATTGCAATTAATAACTATCAATGGCACCCGAAGAGAGAATTTTTAATGTCACTTCCTTCTACCAGGATTTTGAACCAACCATCAAAGAGATAGACTGCCTCAATGAACAGTATGTTAGGGAGTGCTTACCCTGGTACCGGAAGTATACCCAAATAAAACAGGAATGGGTAGCTGCTTTAGCTCAATTAAACAAATTGCATGATGCAGGTATCAAACCTGAACTACAACGATTCTATTCAATTGATGATGACCTTGAGGCTTATAAAAACCAGAAACCCCACTTTGATCAAATAGCTAACCGGATCGAGGTACAGATCAGCTCACTACTATTCAAAGTGAGGCAGATGTTCAAGGATATTCAACAGGATAAATCCAACGGCTTTCTTTCAGCAAAAAAGCACTGGGAGTACATACGAATGATAAAAAATATTATCAAGAACGGTAGCGGTATGTCATGCTATCAGGACGGTTCTATTTTAGAGTAACAACTAAATAACATTGACAGTAACAAAATCGCTAAATCATTAAAACTATTTAATAATGCAAAATTATTCAACTGACCCCAGAGCAATTGCTAACGCAGCTCAGGCCGGTATGATCACCCAGGAAGATTACAAGTCTTATTTGACTATCCTAAGAGGCAATGACAGCTTGATGAAATCTGTCAACACTGGACAACTCACATCGAAGGAATACAAAGAAGAGGTTACGAGTTGGTATTTCGAGAAAGCTAAGGTCGGTGGTCATGTTCGGTTTGAGCTTTATGTGTTAAATGGCAAAAAGAAACCTACTGAAGTAACTAGTGACTCATTATTGAAAGCAGGTGAAAGTGCCACCTTATCCAAATCGGTCGTACAAACTAAAGTCAGTATTCCGAGTCCGGTAAGATCCAAACCGATCTCAAAGGCATCTTCTGCAACACCAGCTCCGTCCAAGCCAAAAGCCAAATCAAGTATAGTTTCGGCACCATCAATTAAAACTGCTCCCACCCTTTGGGATAAAGTAATCAGCAGGGCTCACACCCTCTTGGATTTAGAAGGTATAAAAAAGAAAAAATAATATGAGCAACAAGCGAAAAGAGAAGATCAGGGAATTGATTAAGCACTACCGGAGTGATGCGGCTATTCTCCACGCCCTTCATCAGGAAAATCCAAGGATGAGCCTAAAAACGGCTGAGAAATCAATCCAGCAGGTCAGGGCACAAATAAGATCAGATTATCCGACCAATCCGGCTGATATAATTTCTGTGCATTCCGTGAGATATGGTGCACACATCAATCAGCTGCTGAAAACAGAAGAGCTGCCATATGCACAAGTGCTCTCAGGTAAGATCTCTCACCAGGAATGGCAGGCATCCCGAAAAAACAAAATGAGGGCTTATAGCACCGCGCTAGACAGCATGGCGCAAATGGAAAATTTACTCCAGATTGGAAATGAACCGTTCCAAATTGATATAAATGAAAATGTTGATATCAACCTAGATGAGAAGAAACCTAAGTACGACTTTTCTAAACTAACATTTCCTGAGCAGGTTGAATTGATGGAACTAATAGGTCTATGCAGAAAGGATCATCATGAACCGGAGGGTGTCCAGATAATCAATTCTGAACATGAGGAAATTACAAATTTAGAGACAACTGTTATTAATTCAGCCGTCAATATTGACTTGATACAGCTGGAGCCGCCTGCTGTTACTGTAGATCACGTGATCAAAGACCCATCAGCCAAGTTAAAGGAAAACCTATTCCGGATCGCAGCACAGCGGTTCAAAGAGATTGGTGGCAACTTAGATGATACCGAAAAAAAATACTTGAGTTGATCGCTTTACTAAATCTAACTATCGCATTAAGAATAATATTTATACAATGAGAGAAGTTCAAAATTATACAGACCATTTTCCTGTAGTCGTTCAAACGGCCTTACGCCTGAATCTTCAGTATTATGTGGACATCATTGATTGGCAAAAGGTTTATGATGCCGAGTCAGAGCAGATCGAGCTAGGGATATCGTTGGGCCAACATCTACATGCTCATGGCATTAAGATAGGCTATGAGCGGATAGCAGGGCTTAAGAAAAAAGTTGACAACCTCAAACTACCCAGTTCTAACAACGAGATCCTTCAAAAAAGATTGATTGAGCAAATTGAAGATGTAACTAAACAGCTGGAAAACTTTTGGCATGAAATGCAAGCTGATCTTGCAAGCAAAGTATTAACGGAGTCCAAATACAAAGAATACTTGATAGAATACTGGAAAGTGCTCGAAACCGGAAGGCGTAATAATCATTACCAGTCTGATGTATTCAAAGAGATCGTTCAGGCAATAGCGGTAAACAGACCACTGGCTTGATTCAGATAACTCCCCTAACATTATATTTAAATCGCTCCCATCGCTTAATATCAAAAAATAATAATAAGATGCCAAAAAATTCAGCATTAGCCAGCCACAGTTATGCTTACCGCTTTCCATCCCTCGTCAAAGACACGCTTGAGTTTAATGCCAGATGGAACGTTCATATCATCCAGGGCCAAAAAAAATATGAGGAGGCGATTATCAACTTGCAAGAGGCTAGCAAAGCAATGGATTTGCGTTATGGATCCCCTAATCCACCTGGCTACAATGATCTGCATAGATTGGAAAGAAACCAAGATGAAGTAAATGCCATGCTAAGACGCCTTAGAGGGAGTAAAGAGCAGCTAACGTACTCCTTACAGATATCTGCAAGGTTGCTGGTGGAAATGTGGCAGGAGATGTATACTGATTTAAACGATGGAGAACTGTCGGTAACAAAGTACTGTGAGTACCTGCATGAATTTGCCGGTGTTATTGAAACAGGTGCGAATCATAAGATATTTGAAACGATAAGCTTCCAAGAGATCAAAACAGAAATAGCAAAGCATCTACCAGCTAAAGTTTAGCCATCCTGGGGAGGTAATTGCTTACCTGTAGTCGGCAATTAACAATGCACAGTTTTCGGCAATTAAGCGTGCACAATATTTAGGCAGGAAACATGCACAAATTTCTTTGTAAGGACGCATGATGAAGAATAAAAGTACAGGGTTTTAATTATT
>Ga0193752_1000104_pt1 | contig 114411 bp, 84 predicted proteins | sample H1c1metaG_FD_144924 | JGI IMG/M metagenome (GOLD analysis project Ga0193752, IMG submission 144924) | Soil microbial communities from a riparian zone of the East river system, Colorado, United States - H1c1 | ecosystem: Environmental > Terrestrial > Soil > Riparian zone | place: USA: East...
AGAATACCCATCCTGCCCAGCAGACCAAGCGTGGAATACCGGTAGTTGATCAGATACGAACCTCTGTGTCGCGATGAGAAAGGACCTTCAGCCGCAGCATCCATGCCCAATACGCCCGCCTGGAAAGTGAATTCATGACGCTCATTGTTTCCGCGGCGCAAACGCAAATCGAAAACACCGGAACTTGCATTTCCATATTCTGACGCAAACGCCCCGGTAATAAAATCGGAGTTGGCCAGAAGTTGCGCACTCAAAATGGAAATCCCACCGCCCGCTGAACCGGGACTGGAAAAATGATTCGGGTTCGGAACTTCCACACCTTCGATACGCCAGAGCAACCCGTTTGGTGCATTTCCACGAATCGAGATTAAATTGTTCCCGTCGGTGACGCTCGCCACACCTGCATACGCGAGCGCCGCACGTGCCGGATCATTTACCGCTGCTGCGTACCGTTGTGTTTCTTCTACGGAAACGGTCCGCGCGCTAACGGTCGACATATCGTTCAACGGTTTTTTCTTGTCGGCAGTAATCACAACTTCTTTGTTCTCCACCACCTGCTCTTCCATCTCAATAGTCAGCACCACTTCTTTTCCTGAGCTCACCGCAACATCATTCAAAATAATTTCCTTGTAGCCGAGAAAAGTTATTTTGAACGATTGACGTCCAACCGGAACTTCTTCCAGTTTGAAATTTCCGCTGACGTCCGTTGCAGACCCTTTCGCCGGTGTTGCATTAAGCAGCTGTACAACCACGCCAATCAATGGAGACTTCACCTGCTTATCGACAACAGTTCCACGAACCGTTTGCGTCAATGATTGCGCAGGAAGTATGGAACATAACAGCAGCAGGAGAATAACAAGCAGGGCAATCTGCATGATTCGCTTGGAGAAAAAGAGTATGCGCATAGTGTTGTGATTAAAGTGTGTTTAGACCAACTCAGAATTTTAATTTGGCTTCAGCATTTTTAGAAAAAACGAAGTGATACATTGACACCGATCCACGCTTTTGCATTCCACCTGTTGTGGTAGGTTTGCGTGAAGAAATAATAGGGAGCGATGCCCGTTACCGGAACTTCATTGCCATCGGGATTAAGATCAGTCACGAAAACGTTCAATGAAGGTCCAACCGCCAGCGAAAGATTTTTGACCAGGTGCAAATCTGCGGTAATGTTGAACTTCCACAAATCGCTCAGTGATGTTGAGAATTCTCCGCGGCTGATGTGGTAGTTCACCAGGTCCACGCCGATGTCCACGCGTTTGTGAACAGGCCAGCTGGTTCCCATTCCGTAACCAAATCCCCAGACGATTTCACGTTCACGAAAATCGGTTACGAGCGAAAAAATATTGTGAAAGCGCGTACTCCCCGTACGGAATGAAAAGTTCAGGGGCGTGGTTTCGTTCCAGCCGATTTCAATTTTGTGATACCCGTGACGTGCAAAACTGAATACGCCGATCATCACGCCATCTGCACTGTCGGCGAAATTAAAAACGCCAATCTGCAAGCCTTTCAGGTTGTGCGCGTAATTCAATCCGCCGCTGATCTGCATTCCGGTAACTGTTCCGGAAGCAATATTTGCTCCGCCTGAAGCCTGGAGGCCTTGCACGTTGTGCGCATAATTCAATCCGCCCGCTGCCTGGAACTGCCCAACATCTCCGGCTGCAACATTCACCGCACCGGCCAATTGTGCGCCGTACACATTGCGGTCGGTTGCATTAATTGCACCCGCCATTTGTATGCCACGCACATTTCCGTGAACCGTATTGATGCATCCCGCGATCTGCGCACCAGTCAGCGAATCAGATGCGTGATTATTTACTCCGGCAATTTGCACACCGCTCATTGACCCTTTTCCCACGTTGAAAACACCGGCGATCTGCACTCCGCTGAATTTATCGGGTGCAATATTTCCAATGGCCGCGATCTGCGCATGCTCAGTTCCTATTCCGATCACAGTGAAATAAACCGGTGGTGCAATCACAACCGTATCCGGTGGTTGCACAATTACAATCGTGTCTCTTTGTTGCGCCGCGAGATCAGCAATGGATACACACAGGATCAGGAAGAGGAAAAGTTTTTTCATAACAGCTTTGTTTACTGTTATGACAGGAGAATGATCTCCTACCCCTACGTCTTAGAAAAAACGAAGCGAAATAACTGCGCCCACCCAGGCGATATGCATGGACCCTTCGCCGGAATTTGAATATACAGGCGCCTGGTGAAACCGCGCGAGTTCATCTTCCTGTGCACCGGTAATGTAATAGTTGAGAACCGGTCCTGCAGCAATGGCAAACGGACGTGCGGGACGCCATTCTGCTGTGAGCGCGAGTTGCGCCCACTCGCTGGTGTACGCCGAAAAATTTCCTTTGTTCACGTGATGCGCGGTGAGATCAATCGCCACATCGAATTTCGGATGCACCATGAAACGGTGCCCGATCCCGTAACCGAACGTCCAGAGTACGCGTTCGGGGTATGCCGGATCAAATCCAAAAATCAGCACGTTGTAAAATTCCGGAGTGCCGGTACGTAAAGCGAGATTAACAAATCCTCTTTCCGTAGACGACACTTCCAGTTCGTGCAGCCCTTTGATCACAATGCTGATCAATCCTATTGGCGCTCCCTCGGAACAGGAATGCGCATAGTTCACAATTCCAACCTGAACTCCTTTCACGTGCTTCGCAACATTCACCACGCCAATCTGCGCACCACGCATGGTATCGATGCAGACATTGGCTCCGCCAGCAAGCTGCACCCCCGAAACCTGTCCGGCATAATTCAGTCCTCCGCTGAGTTGCAACCGGTTCATTTTTCCGAGCGTAATATTTGTTCCTCCGGCGATCTGCATGCCATCCAGGTTTTTGGACGCAATGTTCGCTCCACCCGCAACCTGGAAACCTTTCATCGGTCCATCGATGAAATTGGTTCCTCCAGCGAGTTGAACCCCGATCAATGAATCAAAAAGAAAATTTGTAGCGCCCGCGAGCTGAAGGCCGCGCATGATTCCGAAGTTCACATTCGTTGCACCCGCCAACTGAAGGCCGCGCGTATTTCCACCAACAAGATTGAACCCACCCGCTACCTGCGCCCATTGCACATCGCCGCGGTCAATGTTGAAAACTCCTCCGAGTTCCGCTACGCTGGTTCCGCCGGTATATCCGCCAATGAGATTGAACGAATACTTGTTGCTCACCGCTCCACCCATCATTCCATTCGTAGAGACAAAAGGAAGTAATGAAACCTGTCCGTTGCGACGCATTGTTTCCTTCATGTTTTTTGTCTGCATGATCTGTTCAAAACCGATGAGCGAATCCAGGAAAGGAATGTTCTCGATTTTCCTGCGCTGCTTTTCAGCGAGCGTGTCGATCCTCACCGGAATGGAATCGACGATGATAGAAGGCGGTGGTAATGGCGGTGGCATTTTCCGAAGTACAACATCCGCCACGAGGTTGGATGACGGAACAACAATGATGAACGTATCGATATACTCTTCACGACTGATCTTGATGCGCACGGGCTGTGTGCCTGCACCAAGTTTCAATTCGTAATGACCGTAATCGTCACTCAATGTTGCAGCAAGACTTACAGAATCGTAAATGCTCGTATGCGCGATGGCTTCGCCGGTGATCGCGTCCGTAATATATCCGTTCAACGCGAATTCTCTTTTCTTGACCGGTTGCACTGAAGTGGCAAGCGGAGCAGGAGCGGCAACGAGTACGAGATAATTTCCTTTGACACGGAACGCAATTGTATTTCCGAAAATCAGGCTGATCGCACGACGCACAGTGACTTGTTGCACATGCAGTGTCACCGGTTTCGCCGGGTCAAACAAGCGCGCATCCCAGGCGAATTCAAATTTTCCCTGGATGGCGATGTCGCGAAGCACTTCGTCTGTGCGTTTGTTGACGCAATCGATGGTTACAAGCCGTTCCGGAATTGGTGGCAGCGTTTGTCCCGCGAGATGAGTCGCGACGGATAAAAGCAAAAGCAGCAGCGCTTTGCGCATAATTTATTTGCAGCCCGTGCCGTCGAGCGTGATCGTGTTTCCTACTGTATCGGATGCAATGCCGGGGAAAATCACTTCAATGGTTTCGATAATATTTTCGACCGGTTCGTTGTAAAAAACTTTGGTTGTAGTGAAGGTACAGGTTTTGAGGTCTTCGTTTTTCAGAACGATATTACAACCATACGCGTCATTCAGTTGCTGCACAGCAATTCCCAACGGGGTATTGTTGAAACGGAAAATACGATCGCGGTACGCTGCACGGTTCGGATCATCGTCGTTGCCCTTGCGGATTTTTCCTGCGCCTTTGTTGTAGACGGCATATTCCCCGGGCAGAATAACAAGTGTATCGTTGTTTGCCATACACTGCACTTTCCCGGTTTTCACAGAAACATGCACGCTATCGCCACCGGGATATGCACGTACATTGAACGATGTACCGAGTACTTTCACGTCCATCGTGCCGGTGTGAATCACAAAAGGGTGTGTAGCATCGTGGCTTACATCAAAGAATGCTTCGCCGATGAGTGTAATTTCACGCTGTGCGCCTGTAAAGGAAGATGGATAAGTGATCTTCGAATTTTTATTCAGGCTGATCAGCGTTCCATCCGGAAGTGTGTCATTGATTACGTCTGTAGCGCTTGTCATAGCGAGGGTCTCGTAATCCAGCGAAGGCCCTCTCGTCAGCCAGAGTATAGATGAAATTCCGATGACCAATAAAACTCCGGCAGCAGCGGCCCAGGTATAATTCCGTTTCGCCTTTTCTGTGCGTTCCGGATTTTCATGCATCTGGTCTTGCAGTTTTTTCCACGCCGCATCGGTGTCGAAAGTTTTGCCGGCGCCCAATTCACCTGAAGCATCCCAGGCTTTTTTCGAAACCTCGAAGTACTTCCGGTTTTCCTCCGAAGCTTTCAGCCACGCTTCTACCTGCGCGCATTCCACGCTGTCTGCTTCGCCGGCGAAATACGCTGCGAGAAGAATATCGATGGCAGAATAATCCACTTCGTTTTTCATAAGACAGGAATGAGTTGTAATAAATGATAAAAGAAAAACGGGCCAAGAATGGTGAGATATGTTGCGAGTTGTTCACGCATGATGCGCAATGCCTTCCCCATCTGGTTCTCCACCGTTTTGATGGAAATCCCAAGCATCTCAGCAATCTCCCGGTACTTCATATTGCCAAAACGGCTTAACTCAAAAACTTTCCGGCATTGTTCGGGCAACTGATCCAACGCACCGGCGATTGCCTTTTCGAGTTCCCGGGTTTGAATATCTTCAACCGGGGCGGCAGACTGGTGAACAATTTTCAGTGGGACTTCGTCCATGCGCACCTCCTTTTTCTTTTTATCGACCAGGTTCAGGCAACTGTTGTGTACTGCACGGTATAAATATGATTTAACGGAAACAGTGATGACGAGGCTTTCGCGTTTCTCCCAGATTTTCAGAAAAACATCCTGCACGATTTCTTCCGCAGCTTCCACATCTTTCAAAATAGTATGCGCATACCGGCAAAGCATGGGGTGAAACTGCCGGAAAATCTGCTCGAACACCACCTCATCGCCAATGCGAATGAGTTCTGATTGTTCAGTCTGTCCGGTCGTGCCGTTCACCTTCTGAAGATTAAATTCCTGGCAAAGGTACGCTGCGGCAGGCTTGTAGCTAAGACTCGGTTGCACAGTTCTTTTTTGAATAAGACAGGTGAAAAGAGGTTTACCCCTACGCGTTCATAAAAATTCTTGGTGCCGGCTTCGCCGGTTAGCCACAGATGCGCAGATTAAATGATTATCGAACCAATCAAAAAACAATTCTAAAAATCTGCGAATCTGTGGCAAGGCGCCGAAGGCGCAACAAAAAACACATCAAACGATTCGCCAGTGTTTAAGTATATTTGGATTAAACCTGCTTTATGCGTCATCTTCTGCTTTTCCTCACTGCTTTGGTGAACTTTTCTCTTTCTGCCCAATCCGTCCAGGAAGTTTTTGGCACACCGGAAAAGGATGAAAGTTATCCCATGATCCGTTTAACGAATGGCGATTTGGTTTTCGCGGGCAATACACTTAATCCCGGTTTTGGTGGTAAAGATGTGTTGGTAACACGAACAGATTCTGCCGGAAATATTCTGTGGAGCAAACAATACGGCGGAAGCGGGGATGAAACAGTGATTTCACTTTCCGTTTCGAGCGATGGCGGAATTCTTGCCGGAGGAGAAAGTTTTTCCGTTGATCCGAACGGACAGGCTTTCATTTTCAAACTGGATGGCGCAGGCGTATTGCAGTGGTGGAAAGATTACGGTGGCGCATTTTACGATATCACCTACTCTGTTCTCGGACTTGCAGATGGATCAATTATTTCTGCGGGGTTGATGGAAACTTCGCTGATGGATTACGATGCATTTCTCATGAAGACCGATGCAAACGGAGATACACTCTGGACGAAAATTATTGGTCGCGCGGGAATTGAGCACGCGGTGAATGTGATCCAGACTGCTGATTCCGGATTTATTTTCTGCGGCAAAGCGCTCGGTATCGGACAAGGTGTTTGTGAATGCTGGATCGTGAAAACGGATATGAACGGCGATACGTTGTGGACGAGTGTCATTGGCGGTGCAGGCTGGGATGAAAGCATGGACATTCTCGAAATGCCAGGTGGTTACACGATCTGCGGTGGAACAAATTCCGAAGGATTTTCCAATTACGATTTCTTCCTGATGAACATCGATCTGCAGGGAAACCTGATTTGGGTGAAACAGTATGGCGGAATTTGGGTCGAAGCCAGCTATTGCCTGGTTGAAATTCCCGGTGAAGGTTACGCCATTGCGGGTTACACCGAAACATACAGCTACACGAATACACGCGGAAACGACAGCGCCAATGCATGGATCGTGAAAACAGATTACACCGGCGATACGTTGTGGTCAATGGTGTACGGCGGTAATTTAAAAGAAGAATGTTTCAGCGTGGTGAATCTTTCCGGCGGACGGATTGCTTTCTCCGGCTACACCGGAAGTTTTGGCGACAGTCTCCAGGTGTACGTATTTATGACTGACTCCGCAGGATACACCGGCTGCAACGAGCGCCGTACACATCCAACCGTTTTCTCGCCGGCATTTGTCCGAAGCAATTCTTCGTTTTATGTGCTGAGTGGTTATGCCGTTTCATCTCCGGCGATGTCGCAAATGAATTCTTCCACGCAACGCACGTTGAACTGCGGAAGTCCGCTTGCAGTGGAAGAAGAAAACGGAAAATTGGAATTGCTGTTTCCGAATCCGGCAGGTAATGAATTCACCGTGCAAACGAACCAAGGGATTGACTACGTTGTTATATATTCAATAAATGGCGAGCAGGTTTCTCATTCGCAATCTGCGCAGATCGTAACCAACCTGGTTATTCCTTCACCGCAAACAGCAGGAACGTATTTTGTGCAGGTTGTTTTCCTGGATGGAACGAGTGCGACAAAGAAACTTGTTGTGACGGGGAATAATTCTAAATAACCACGGCGGCACGGCGACGAGTAAATCGCTTCGCGATTTGATGTATAACCGGATGCTGTTTACAAAACGATATCACGCAGTGATATTTTCCAACACCGTGCCGCGCGGGTTATGGGCTTTCAAATATTAAGCGCTGTGCCGCCGTGGTTATTTTTTAGATACACAACAAATCATAATTTGTTCTGATGGGGAAACACAGGGCGGATTTATTTCGGACACTTGCACGTCAGCACGAATGCAGTTCCTTCTTCACCCAACACCGTCAATGTTGCATCTACCTGTTCTGCCAAAACCGTAACGAGCTGCAATCCCAAGGATGCAGATTGAAAAGGATCGAGACCTTCGGGCAATCCAACGCCGTTGTCGCTTACGCTGAGTTCATACCGCACATCTTCTCCCGGAATTTTTTTGAATGAAACGGTGATCTTTCCTTTTCTGTCCCCCGGAAATGCATGCTTGAATCCGTTCATGATTAGTTCATTCAGGATAAGCGCGCACGGAATGGCCGCGTCAATTTTCAACACTGGAGTTTCGCTATCGACATCCACTACAAGACGGATCCGCTTCGCATCAGGATTGCAACTTGCATTCAGACTTTGCGTGAGTGAAAGAATGTAATTACCGAAATCAATTCCGGAAAGGTCTTTGGACTGGTATAGTTTTTCATGCACCAACGCCATAGCGCGGATGCGTTCATGACTTACTTCGTAATGCTGGCGCGCAATTTTATCGTTGATCTGTCCCGCTTGTAAATTCAGGAGACTTGAAATTACCTGGAGATTATTTTTTACGCGGTGGTGAATTTCACGAAGCAAAACTTCTTTCTCTTTCAGTGAAACGGTTGATTGCTGCAATTCTTCGCCGAGCATGTTCACTCCCCCTGCAATGGCATCAATGTGATCCGGAGTTTCGCTGAGCGTTGCACGTTTGGTATAATCGAGGGAAGCCAGTGCCATGACCACGTCCAGGATTTCGCTGATCCGTTTTGAATTATTTTTCTTTTCAGATTCAAACTGTTGAAGGCGCTCTTCGATTATGGCGAGTCCACGTACCGCCGCATCTTCCGGTGTTTCTCCTTCGAGAAGTTTCACGCCGGAAAGACGGATCACCGCATCCGAAAAGTCTAACGAAACTTTAGTCATGCTCATCGTGCACAGCATTCAATACCCACTGCTCCGCCATGTCGCGGTCAGTGAACATTTTCGTTGGAACAACAGGCTGATTGAGCCCGAGAAAAAAATTTCCGATGATCCGGCTGAGCGGAGAAGACACGAGCATGGCAATTGCAGTTACGCCCGGTTTACGTCCGCGCATCGCAAAATGATCGCGTGCTTCTTTGGAAATGGAGCGGATCTTCCGGATGTCGACAAGGATCGGGTAAACGTTATCGCCGGAAAGCTCGCGAACATATTTTGTGTTTTCTTTCGCTTGCTCCAGGTCAATTTCTGCCAATGGTGCAACACGAGAGAGAATAAATCCCCGCGGGTCGAAGGTGGTTTCGAAAATGGGTTCGGTGTTGTTCACGGGAAACGGAAACGTGTAACAAAATACGGGTTTTTCCGTTGTGGCTGGCCGTTCAATTTTTCGCAGTTATTATCTTTTCAGTAATTTTTGCAATCGCATTTTTACTTCCGCATGAGAAGACGTTTGCGTGCTTTCTTCCTGCGACTCGGAAAGATCAATATCAGCAAGCAAAATCAGGTTTTCGTAAATAGATTGATGCAGCGCATTTTCTGCATTCTGTGGATATTCGTGAAACTTCCGTTTAGATGATTGGTTCATGAAAGTCCGTTTCAATAAAAATATTGAATTTAGGTTGCGCGACCAAATCGCATCAGTTCAGCCGCAGATTACGCTGATTGCGCAGATGTGAAGCCTGCTAAAAATTTTGGATGATTTAATCCGCGTGGCGGATCACAAATCATTTAGAAATTGTGCCATCGTGGAATCTGCGGCATCTGCGTAATCTGCGGCAAAAAATATTGCGGTGATTGACAGATCGACTTTTAAAACTCGGCGTTTTTCGGTGTTCTCGGAAACGGAATCACATCACGGATATTTGTCATCCCCGTCACGAACAACAGCAAACGTTCAAATCCAAGACCGAATCCGCTATGCTCGCATGAACCGTACTTACGCGTTTCAAGATACCACCAGAGCGATTCTTCTTCGATCTTCATTTCCGTGATTCGTGCATGCAGCTTGTCGTAATTTTCTTCACGCTGCGAGCCGCCGATGATTTCCCCGATCCACGGGAAAAGAATGTCCATCGCGCGAACTGTTTTTCCGTCGTCGTTCAGTTTCATGTAGAACGCTTTGATGTCTTTCGGATAACCGGTAACGATCACTGGCCCGCCAAAATGGTCGACGAGAAAATTTTCGTGTTCCTTCTGAAGATCTTTTCCCCATTCGGGAGCAAACTCAAAATGTTTTTTCGCGTGCTGCTCTTTCAGTACTTCAACACCTTCTGTATACGTGATGCGCGTGAAGTGATTGGCAACTACTGATTGCAAACGCTCCACGAGTTTCTGATCGTACGTATCATTCAGAAACTGCACATCGTCCTTACAGTGATGGAGCGCGTAGTTCACGAGATACTTCAACATTTCTTCTGCAAGATTCATGTTGTCGTTGATATCGTGGAAAGCCATCTCCGGCTCAATCATCCAGAATTCTGCGAGGTGACGTGGCGTGTTTGAATTCTCCGCGCGGAACGTGGGACCGAACGTGTACACTTTTCCAAGCGCCATTGCAGCAAGTTCGCCTTCGAGCTGACCGGATACGGTGAGATTTGTTTCCTTCCCGAAAAAATCTTCCGTAAAGTTGATCTTCCCGTCTTCTCCTTTCGGAAGATTGTTAAGATCCAATGTCGTCACGCGAAACATTTCGCCTGCACCTTCCGCATCCGAACCGGTGATGATCGGTGAATGCAAATTGTAAAAACCTTTGTCGTTGAAAAATTTATGGATCGCAAACGTCATGTTGTGGCGGATGCGGAAAATTGCCCCAAACGTATTTGTGCGCGGACGCAGGTGCGCTTTCTCGCGGAGAAACTCCAGCGAAAGTGTAACCGGTTTTTTGTCTTTGCTGTCTTGTCCGCGTTTTTGCAATGGATATGTTTCCGCGTCACAGTCGCCATAAATCTCAATCGTGTCTGCCTGGATTTCGAGTGCCTGACCTTTTCCCTGCGACTGCACGAGTTTTCCGGTCACACCAATACATGCTCCGGTTGCCCCGGCACGTTTCAACGTTGCTTCGTCAAACTTCACCACGTCAGCTACAGCCTGGATGTTATTGATCGTCGATCCGTCATTCAAATGAATGAAGAGAACATATTTATTTCCGCGAGCGCTTCTCACCCATCCTTTTGCAGTTACTTCCCGGTCGACTTCAGTCGCGTGCAGCAGTTCTTTGATCGTTTCGTAGGCCATTTTATGTGGTGTTAATTGGGGTACAAAAAAACGAAAAAATGGCGGGTTTAAGGGTTTAAACCTTTAAGGTTTGTGAGGAGGTCCTAACCCTGAAAAGGCTAAGAGCCTTTTCAGGGTTAGGACCCTTGGGGGCACCCTTGCACACCCTTACCAACCCTCAAAGGGCTATAACCCTTGCAGGGTTGAGGGGATTCCAGGAAACGCTGCACCACCCTCAAAGGGTTATAACCCTCGCAGGGTTAAGCAAAATCGTCCATTTCAGCCCCAAAACGCCACTTTTACCCCTCGCTCATCGGAAACTTTCAACATTTCATCGAAGAAAACTCTGGGATCAAAAAATGTTTCCATAGTTTTGACGCCGAAATGACACAGCCAGATAGCAGGGAAAGAATTTTAACGGGTGCCTTCGAGATGTTCTCCCGATTCGGCATCAAGAGCGTGACCATGGACGACATTGCCAAACACCTGGGAATGTCCAAAAAAACCATTTACCAGTTTTTTCGCGATAAAGATGAGGTCATCCACACGCTGATCGAAAAGCAATTTCAGATCGATTGTGCAGAGTTTGAAGCCATTTCCAATACCGCACCCAATGTGGTCGAAGAAGTATTCGCTCACATGAAAAAGCTGCACCGCATGTTCACCAATGCCAATCCGAACATGTTTTATGATCTGCGCAAACACCATCCGCGTTCATGGGACCTCGTTACCAGGTTCAAGAGTGATATTGTGCTGGGAATGGTAGATCGCGCACTCGAAAAAGGTAAAAAGGACGGGCTTGTAAGACAAGACTGCAACACCAAAATCCTTTCGCGCCTGCGGATCGAAGAAATTGAAATGGGCTTTAATCCGGCCATTTTTCCTCCCGATCAATACGCCATTCTCGATATCCAGATTGCCATGGTGGAACACTTCCTGTACGGCATCTGCACATTAAAAGGACATAAGCTGATTAATAAACTTAAAGAAATAACTGAGGAAGAGTAAAATAATTCAGGTTCTATTCCGACTCACCAACAGACCATAAATCCAACCGATCAAAATCCAGTATATGAAAACAGTAAAGATGTGGGTAATAAGCGCGGTTACCATTGCTTTAGGCGGATCACTCTTCGCCCAGCAGCAGGACACCGCGTCTTATACCTTCTCGCTGAAACAATCCGTCGCATTTGCTTTACAAAACAGCACGGCCATCAAAACAGCCGAGTACGACCAGATGCAGGCGAAAGAAAAAACACAGGAAGTCATGGGAATTGCTTTACCGCAGGTAGAAGGCAGTTTCCAGGTTCAGAACTTCCTCGAGATCCCCACTTCACTCATTCCGGCTGAAGTGTTTGGCGGTCCGGCCGGACAATACATTCCTGTTCAGTTCGGGACCAAGTACAACACCACGGCAAGTTTTTCTGCCTCCCAGCTTCTCTTCAACGGAACCTGGTTGTATGGACTAAAAGGTGCGCAGGTGTACCAGGACCTCGCGCAGAAAAATGTGACACGTACGCAGATTGAAGCGTCGAGCGAAGTGACCAAAGCGTACTACACCGCGCTGGTGAACCAGGAACGCAAAACATTGCTTGCGGCAAACCAGGATCGCCTGAAAAAAATCATGGACGATACGAAAGCGCTTTATGAGAATGGATTCGTAGAGAAGATTGACCTCGACCGGATTACGGTGACTTACAACAACCTCGTTACTGAAGTAAACAACATCCAGCGCCTGCTTGATCTTTCACTGGTTATATTGAAATACCAGATGGGCATGGATCAATCGGCAACGCTTGTCCTCAGCGATAAACTGGCCGATATAAACTTCACCCCGGCTGAACCGGCGAATGGAAAATACAATTACAGCAACCGGATCGAATACCAGTTGATGGAACGCAATCTTGCCGGACGTCACCTGATGTTCAAAGCAGAACGCATCGGTTATCTTCCTACGGTTGTTTTCTTCGCGAGTGCATCCGCACAGCGCCAGAGCAACGAGTTCGACATTTTCGGAAGACACCGCTGGTTCCCGGTGGCGATTGTCGGGTTGGGTGTGAACATGCCGATATTCGACGGACTTCAGCGCCACAACCGCGTACAATCTGCGAAAATCGGAATCCTGCAAGCGGAAAACGATCTCCTGATGATGCAGCGCACGATCGACATGCAACAGGCCATCGCCCGCGTTACACTTCAGAATTCAACAGCAACGCTTGGTGCACAAAAAGCTAACATGGAACTCGCGCAAAGCGTGTTTGATGTAGCACAGAAAAAATACGACCAGGGCGTTGGATCGAATTTAGAAGTGATCAATGCGCAAACCTCGCTCAAAGAAGCACAAACCAATTATTTCAACGCTTTGTATGAAGCTGTAATCGCGAAAGTTGATTACGACAAAGCCATGGGAACATTCCAGAACTAAAACTTACACCACGATAAACAATCAGTCTATGAAAAATTTCTTAACTCTTTTGGTTTTTGCTGTAACGCTGGCTTCATGCGGAGGCGGATCAGAAAACAAAGAAGACCAGTTGAAGGCGAAAAAAGAAGCGTTCGAAGCGCTACGAAATGAAATCGCACAGCTTGAACTGGAAATTGCCAAAGAAAAAGGCGGAACTACCAACGCGGGCAAACCGGTAAGGCTTCAGACGCTTGCACTGGATACGTTCGTACACTCGATCGATATTCAAGGTCGCGTTGATGCGGAAGAAAGTGTTTCGGTTGGTCCACAAATGCCAGGCCTTGTGAAGCGCGTGCACGTTCATGCAGGAGATAAAGTTTCTGCCGGACAAGTGCTTGCAGAACTTGACGCTGATGCAATGGGACAACAACTCGCTTCTTTGAAAACCCAGCGCGATCTCGCGAAGCAGGTATTTGACCGCCAGAAAAATCTCTGGGACCAGAAGATCGGAACCGAGATACAATTCCTCCAGACCAAAGCGCAGTACGAAGCCATGGAAAGCCAGGTTTCTGCTTTGAGCGAACAGGTCGGCATGTCGAAAATCACAGCGCCGATCAGCGGAGTGGTTGATGCAGTAAACATGAAGGCTGGTGAAATGGCAAGTCCCGGATTCTCGAACATCACCATTGTGAACACGAACAATCTGCGGGTAAAAGGTGAAGTGGCTGAAGGATACATTTCCAAAGTAAAAACCGGAAGCCTGGTGAGCATTTACCTGCCGGATGCCGGAAAAACAATTCCAACGAAAGTGACTTACGCCGGAAGAATGATCAATAACCTGAACCGTACGTTCAATGTAGAAGTTGCCCTTGCACCGAACGAAGAGAACGTTGTACCGAACATGATCGCTGTGATGAAGATCAATGATTACCAGAACAACAGCGCCATTATCATCCCGCTCTCGATCATCCAGCAAAATGCAAACGGCACCAACTACGTGTTTGTAGCAGTGAAGAAAGACAAAAATACGGTTGCCGAAAAACGCGAGATCACCTATTCGTGGACGTACAACGGCATGGCAGAGATCACCAGCGGACTACAGCCTGGAGACCAGCTCATCATTGAAGGTTCGAATGAAATGAACCCGGGAGATATTGTTGCACCTGTAAAATAATGTGTTAACACGCATTAGCAGATTAACACATCAGCAAATTAGCACATTGAGTTATGTTAGATAAAATCAAAGAATTCGGTCCAACGTCCTGGGCGATTAACAACAAGACGACCACCTTTATCCTGGTTATCTTCCTGTCGATCGCCGGTTACGTGTACTACCAGAAACTACCTAAGGAAAGTTTCCCGGAAGTAAAGGTTCCTACTATATATGTGTCAACCGTATACGCGGGCACATCTCCAACGGATATGGAAAACCTCGTGGCGAAACCGCTCGAGAAGCAGATCAAAGGGATTTCTGGTGTTAAAAAAGTAACCAGCAATTCCATCCAGGATTTCTGCAACATCATGGTGGAATTTAACACCGATGTTGAAGTAGCCGTTGCGCTTCAGAAAGTGAAGGACGCGGTAGATAAAGCGAAGAAGGACCTTCCTGAAAAACTCACAGCCGGACCAGATGCACAGGAGGTCAACTTCTCGGAATTCCCGATCATGTTTGTGAACGTTGCCGGGCCCGATCTTAAAAAACTGAAAGAGCATTCCGAAGACATCAAAGACCGGATTGAGTCGCTTAAAGAAATCACCCGCGTAGATATGGTGGGTGCGCTCGACCGCGAGATCCAGGTGAACGTGGACATGTACAAGCTCCAGGCCTTACAGTTAACGCTGGGAGATATTTCCCGCGCCATTCAATACGAGAACATGACCATCTCCGGAGGTACTGTTACCACCGATGGAATGAAACGCACGATCGCCGTTAAAAAAGAATTCAAGTCGGTTGAAGAAATGAAACTGATCGTGATCGGTTCACAAGCTGGCGCAATGGTGTATCTCAAAGACGTTGCCGAAGTCATTGACTCGAACAAAGAGAAAGAAAGCTTTGCACGCCTCGATGGCAAAGACGTAATTACACTCAACGTCATCAAACGTTCCGGGGAAAACCTGGTCGAAGCATCTGATAAAATTTATGCCATCATTGATGACATGAAAGCAGCCGGGCAGATTCCGGAGGATGTGACCATTACGGTAACCGGCGACCAGTCGGACCAGACGCGTATTACGCTGCACGATCTGATCAACACGATCATCATCGGGTTCGTCCTTGTACTGATCGTACTCATGTTCTTCATGGGTGCAACCAACGCATTCTTCGTTGCACTTTCAGTTCCGTTGTCGATGGCCATTGCGTTCATCGTACTCGACAGCATCGGGTTCACCATGAACATGATCGTACTCTTCGCCTTCCTGCTTGCATTGGGAATTGTGGTGGATGATGCCATCGTGGTTATTGAAAACACGCACCGCATTTTCCTCGAGAACCAGGGAATAGGAATTATACGATCAGCAAAACTCGCCGCGGGAGAAGTATTCCTGCCGGTACTCTCAGGAACATTAACCACACTTGCGCCGTTTATTCCGTTGGCATTCTGGGGGGGAATCATCGGGCAGTTCATGGTCTATCTCCCCATAACGTTAATCATCACGTTGCTTGCCTCACTGTTTGTCGCTTACATTTTCAACCCGGTATTCGCCGTACAGTTCATGCGTCATTACGATCCGGCATCTGCGAAAAACAACAAGTGGCCTGTGTGGCTGAAACGCTTCACCATTTTTGCTGTTGTATTTGCGGCGTTGTGCTACCTCGGTGGCGGAATGTTCCTCGGCAATTTCACCCTCTTCCTGGTGGTTTGCGTCTTATTGCACCACTACATATTCCGTCGTGCGATATTCGCTTTCCAGGAACGTTTATGGCCACGCGTCCGCGAATGGTACGGACGTAAATTGGTTTGGGCAATCAAACATCCGGTGATCGTACTCGTATCTATGGTTGCGCTGTTCTTCCTGTCGTTCGTTGGCATTGGAATCCGTCAGCCGAAAGTGGATTTCTTCCCGTCGTCTGATCCGAATTTCATCTACACGTATATTGAGATGCCGGTTGGAACAGACCAGAACAAAACGAACGCTATTGCGCTTCAGGTTGAAGAACGTATCAACAAACTGATCGGTTCAGACACCGACATGGTGAGCTCGATCATTGCCAACGTTGCGTTTGGTGCAGGTGATCCAAACCAACCCGACATGTCCGTGCAACCGCACAAAGCAAAAGTGTCTGTTGGGTTTGTTTCGTTTGCAAATCGTCACGGAAAATCTACCAAAGACATTCTGATCCGCATCCAGCAATCGTTCGAGAAGGAAAAAATTCCTGATGTTTCGATCATTGTTGAACAGGAACAAGGTGGCCCTCCTGTGGGTAAACCAATCAGCATTGAAGTGACCGGTGAAAAACTGGAAGCGCTCACGACAACGGGCGATGCATTGAAAGTGTATCTCGACAGTATCGACATTGCCGGCGTAGAAAAACTCAAGAGCGATGTTGCTGCAAGTAAACCGGAAATTGTGTTCAACATTGACCGCGAACGCGCGAACCGTGAAGGAATTTCTACGGGACAGATCGGGATGGAATTACGCGGCGCCGTGTTCGGAACTGAAGCATCGAAATTCCGTGATGAGAACGACGAGTACCCGATCATGGTGCGTTACCAGGAAGACCAGCGTATGGATCTGAATGCACTGAACAACCTGAAGTTTACGTACCGCGACATGAACATGGGCGGAAAGATCCGTAACGTACCGCTGTCCTCTTTCGCTGATATTTATTACGGCAAAAGTTACGGCGGTGTAAAACGTAAAGCGCAGAAACGGATCATCACGCTGGAATCAAACGTACTTGCCGGGTACAACCCGAATGAAGTTGCGGCAAACGTAGAAGCACAGGTGGAGAAATGGAAACTCACGCATAAGGTTTCCGGAGTGGAAATTAAAATGGGTGGACAAGCGGAAGAGCAGGCAGAAACGGCTGCGTTCCTTGGCGGAGCTTTATTGTCGGCAATCGGGCTGATCATCATTATTCTTGTTACACAGTTCAACTCGATTGGAAAACCGTTGATCATCCTGAGCGAAATCCTCTTCAGCGTGATCGGTGTATTCCTGGGTCTTGCAATTTTCGGCGGAAATATTTCCATCATCATGACCGGTGTGGGAATTGTAGCCCTTGCGGGAATTGTCGTCCGAAACGGAATCCTGATCGTGGAGTTCATCGAGATCCTGCGTGAACGCGGAATGGAAGTGCGCGAAGCGGTGATCGAAGCCGGTAAAACACGTATGACACCGGTGTTGCTTACTGCAACGGCTACAATCCTTGGATTGATTCCGCTTGCCGTTGGATTGAACATCGACTTCTATACGTTGTTTGCAGAAGGAAATCCACACCTGTTCTTCGGTGGAGACAGTGTTGCATTCTGGGGCCCGCTTTCATGGACGATGATCTACGGTTTGAGCTTTGCAACAGTCCTTACGTTGATTGTTCTCCCGGTGATGTACATGATTTCCCACAACCTGGGCAAACGCATGAGAAAATTGTTCGGAGGAAAAACGAGTGACCAGCATCATGACAATGGTCTTTCTGATCCATCGGATGTCAGTATCGAAGCAAGCACAACACAGATTAAATAAACGAAGGGCGGGAAAATAAATTTCCCGCCCTTTTTATTATACCACCATGAAAATATTTGCCGCTTTAGTCATTCCGATCGTCCTGGCATCCTGTGGAGGAAAGAATGAAATCGTCCGCCCGATAAAAAAAGACCTGACGCAGGCGGTTTACGCATCGGGGAAAATTTTTCCGAAAGACCATTACAAAGTTTCTGCGCGGCTTCCCGGTTATGTCCAGGAAATTCTGGTTCACGTGGGCGATTCGGTGAAGACCGGCCAGCCTTTGCTACGCATCAAAAGTGAAATCAGCAACATCAACGTAGAGACGGCGAAAAATCAATTCCAGCTTGCTTCACGAAATGCATCTGAAAACGGGCCTGTGCTCAATGCACTGAAACAGGAAATGAGTGCCGCAGAATCGAAATACATTCTCGATTCAACCAACTACAAACGGTATACGAACCTGCTTTCACAGCAAAGTGCATCGCAGATACAGGTTGACCAGGCGAAAACGCAGTTTGAAAATTCGCGCGCCGCGTTTCACCGCGTTCAGTTGAATTACGTTTCCACCCGCGATCGTTTGCGTACCGAATCTGAAAATGCAAAGCTGCAACTCGATGCACAAACGACCAACCAGGGTGATTATACGATCGTCGCTGCAGTGAACGGAAAAGTATACGACATTGTTCCGCAAATGGGTGATCTCGTGAATTCGCAGATGGTGCTGATTGAAATTGGTTCTGCCACCGAATTCGAAGTGGAGCTGAGCATCGATGAAACGGATATTTCACTGGTGAAAACCGGTCAGCAGATCATTTATGAAATTGATGCGTATAAAGATGTTCCACTCACCGGGGTAGTACAGGAAATTTATCCGCGCATCAGTCCGGGAAATAAAACCGCAAAGATCATGGCTACGGTTGCGCTCCGCGATGGAATGAATGTGTATTCGGGGATGTCCATTGAATCCAACATCATTGTTGCAGAAAAGAAAAATGTACTGGTGATCCCGCGTGAATACGTAAAGCCGGGGAACACCGTTAAAGTGAAAGGCAAAGATGAGCCGGTGAAAATCACCATTGGCGCAAGCGACCTGGAGTTTATGGAAGTGCTTTCGGGGTTGAGTGAAACAGATGAACTGGAGAAATAAATGCTAACCACATAGGCAGATAGGTTTCACATAGAATTTGTTCGAGGGGCTATGTGCCCAAGCGAAGCGCTTATGCGAACTATGTGCCTATGTGGTTAAAAAAGTATCGATCAAAAAATGAGTTTTTTTAAAAGTCCGTCCTTCCGCATTGCCATCACGCATCTCCTCTCCAAGAAGCGTCAGACGATCGTGGCCATGCTCGGCGTGACTTTCGGAATTGCGATTTTCATTTTTCAGGCAGGACTGATGTCCGGGTTTCAAAAAACGTTCATTGATCAAACCGTAAATACTTCCGCCAACATCCGCATCTATAACGATGTGCAGAAAGAACGCCCGACTTTGCTCGAGCGTTTCCGCAATGACGGTGAAACCTGGAATGTGGTGAGCAACCAGAAACCGGAAGATGAAGATCCGAAAATTAAAAACGGGCGGCAGATCATGGAGCAGATCGAGAAGCATCCCGAAGTGGAGGGTGTTTCCCCGTTCATTGGTGCGCAGGCTATTTTTCGCCTGGGACTTGCGCAGGTTTCCGGTCGCGTTTCCGGTGTGGAAATCGAAAAAGAGAATGCCATTTTCTCTGTGGAGAAATACATGATCGAAGGAGATCTCCGCAAACTGGAAACAACACCCAACGGAATTATTCTCGGTGAAGGTCTGGCGATGAAACTCGGTGCAAAAGTTGGCGACAACATGACAGCCGTTTCCCCGAAAGGCGTTACGCTCGATCTGAAGATCATTGGCATACACCGTTCAGGAATTGTTGAGCTGGATAATTCGCGCGCATACATCAACATCCGCAACGCGCAGAAATTGCTGAATGTTGATGGAAGTTACATCACCGATCTCAACATCAAGCTCAAAAACATCAAGAAGGCAGCGCAGCTTGCGGCGTACTTCCAGGAAAAATACGGGTACACCGCGCAGGATTGGGAAACAGCGAATGCCAATGTCTTCGGCATTTTCAAGATCCAGAACATGGTTACTTACCTGATCGTCTCTTCCATTCTCATCGTTTCCGGTTTTGGTATTTTCAACATCCTCATGATGATCATTTACGAAAAGCTTCCGGACATTGCCATCCTGAAAGCAACCGGTTTCAAGGACCGCGACATCCGCACGATATTTCTTACCGAGTCTTTGATCATCGGAATTCTTGGCGGTATACTCGGACTTGCGCTTGGATTCGCACTGCAGAAAATTGTGGGCAGTATAAAAATGGACGTGCGCGGATTTGTAGCCATGGAATACCTGCAGTTCAATTCCTCTCCCATGTTTTTTGTTTTCGCTTACATTTTTGGGCTCATCGTCACTGCGCTGGCCGGATATATTCCTGCACGCAAAGCATCGAAGGTCGATGCTATTGATATTATACGAAGTAAATAATGAAATCGCTCTGGACATTTTCCACAACTGTTAACATTCCCGCGGAAGAAATTTTCGGGATGCTCTCGGATATCCGTGAAGGAGAATTTGACGAACTGTCTGCACCTTTTGTTGTTGCCGGAAAAGGCAAAGTAAAAATTGCATTCGACAAAGTGCATTACGTAGTAACGTTTGAAGACGATCACCGCGAGTTCATCAGTGTCGATAAAGAAAAAATGATGCTTGCCGTGCAGGGCGAGTGGTGGTACCGCGGTGAATACACGTTGACAGCCGAAGGCGAACAAACGCGCGTGGAGTTAAACGTGTTCAACCTCGCCGACCAGGGCTGGATGGTTTCGCTGATGAACATCAATGCACGAAGAAAACACGAGATCGAATTTCTTTCATTTTGCAAATCGCTTGAGCGGAAACTCGCATGAACTACAGCGGTCCCATATTAGAAACAAAAGGGCTGGATAAATTCTTCCGCGATCCTGTGGATTTCCAGGCGCTGAAGAAAATAAATATCGCTGTAAATAAAGGCGAGTTTGTTTCTATTATTGGTTCATCCGGAAGCGGAAAGTCGACACTGCTGTACGTGCTCTCCACGCTCGATACGGATTACGACGGACACATTTATCTCAGCGGCGAAGACCTTTCAACGAAATCGAAAAACGAGCTTGCTGAAATACGCAATGAAAAAATCGGGTTCGTGTTCCAGTTTCATTATTTGCTTCCGGAATTCACCGTGATCGATAATGTGATGTTGCCCGCGCTGAAGCTCGCGAAGTACGACGATGAAACCATCCGCAAACGCGCACTTGAAAAATTAGCGATGCTCGGTCTCGAAGACCAGGCGAGTAAAAAAGCAAGTCGCTTATCAGGCGGTCAGCAGCAACGTGTGGCCATTGCCCGCGCACTGATCAATGATCCGCAGATTATTTTCGGTGATGAGCCAACCGGAAATCTCGATTCAAAAAATGCGCAGACCGTGTTTGATATTTTCAAAGACCTGAAAGAAAATTACCACCAGACGATCATGCTGGTGACACATGATATGAGTCTTGCCGCGCAGACCGATCGCACGATACGGTTGCATGATGGGGAAGTGGTTCTCGGCGGTGTTCAATAGTACATGGATTTCTTGTGTTGTTTAATAGGAACGCGGACCGCTCGCTACGCTCGCGACGCGGATTGAAAAGGATTTACGCGGATGATCGCTTCGCGATCTGCACTACTCAAGTGCTCCGAATCGCGCAACGATTTAATTCGCGCAAGTATTTTCAATCTGCCTATTAATCAATGTTTGAGTAACACGAATCGCGCAGCGATTCTAAATCCGCGAAAATCCGCCTAATCCGCACCCTAAGCGAAGCGCAGAGTCCGTGTTCCTATTAAGCAGCACCTACGCATTCGACGTGGGCATTGCCGAACAACATGCAGGTACACTCCATGCGGACAAGTTGTGATTGCCTGAACTGTTAGCGAATTAAAGTCACAATCCCTGTTCTGAACTGTTCCTCCTCCCCATCTCTTCGAATACGAGCTAACCAATAGTAGGTCCCCGTCACACATGGGTTTCCATCTTTTGCCTGCCCATCCCATTCATCTGATGCTATTCCGGAAAATACACTGCGGCCCCATCTGTCAAAAACTTCCAACGAGTTCACCACATAACAACCTCTATTCGCTATGCCGATTGCAAACAGATCATTGATATGATCATCTCCCGGTGTAAATACATTGGGAGCTACCAGGTCATACAAATCTGTGCTTCCATATTGAATCATTGATTCTGCTGGTGATGCTGCCCCGGATATCATACTTGAAATCGGTAGCCCGCATGAGAATGTGGTGGCAGCGTTATCAACGTCAACCCATAGTAATTCACTTCCTGCACAAGCATACATTACGTTTTCAAGCGAGCCGGAACCGCAAGGATTGGGTGAACCAGTTTCCACCGTAACGATTCCTAATATCGGACCGTTGGCAGAATTCATTATGCCCATGTTTTGAAGATTCATCGTGATCATATCTATTTTCACCAGTTCCTGATTCGTGCATGCAAGATACATGTCACCTTCATAAAATGTCAGGTCTCCGCCTGCTGAATATGGAGATAAGGATCCAAGCAAATCCCAGTTGCCGGTAGTCCAATTCAACTTCCACAGATCATAGCCAGCTGCATATAAATCGCCATTCTGATCGCATACCAACGCAACTTCGAAACTCGTTAAAGGGGACACACCCGTAACCGGAGTCAGGCCGGCATTTGCTGTACTTATTGTATACAAATTTGTACCATCAATTCCATACAATGTGCCGTTAGGGCTTACTGCAATGTCAGTTAAAAAAATTCCTGTGTTTCCAATTAAAGTAAAAGTGCAGGTAGTTGTTTGGACCGCGTACAAATTACAGTTAAACGTATTTATGAATAGATCTTGACCGTTGGCGATTAAAGACAATAACCATAAGAGAGTGGATACGACAAGTCGCGGGATCATGACATAATTTTGCCTTTAAGACGCATTTAACAATAATAGGTTGCCTAACTTAACTCCTTCAAACATCCTCTTATTATAATACCCAAATCCATTATTTTCGAAAAAAAATCCCGCGCATCCTTATTCTTCGTCCTGTGATTAAGGTCAAGTCGCGAAATCTTTTCTTCCTTCGCCACTTTCCAGATGCGCGAGTAATGCTTTCCCTATTCCTTTTTTCGGTAGGCGAGCTGATCAATCTGCATCGCACTACGTGCAACCTGAAATGCGTTCTGATTGAATCGTGATGTAAAGATGGGTGCGTAACCGGCAAGAATTTCTCCGTTGCACGCAACGTAAGCGCAACCCTTGAAGGGGTTGAATTTCAACCCGGAAATCCCTGTAAAAAAACCACTTACGCCCTTTCCGGACACCCCTTGGGGGTCGTCCTTAACATTGATTAACCAGCTTTGCCACACAAAGTTTCTGATTTTCACGTTTTTAGATCGAACCCATTCAATCAGAATTACGTACATTTGTAGTGGTAAACAGTATGGATCAACCAGACAAACCAAGTGAATTTGCCGCCGGCAGCCTGCTCAGCCGGATTAATTCGCCCGCGGACCTTCGCGTTCTGAACGAAGATCAGCTTCCGCAGGTGGCGAAAGAATTACGCCAGTACATCATCGATCTCGTTTCCGTTAAAGGCGGGCATTTTGGTGCAAGCCTCGGCGTTGTTGAACTCACTGTTGCACTCCACTACATTTTCAATACGCCATACGATCAACTCGTGTGGGATGTTGGCCACCAGGCATACGGACACAAAATTCTCACTGGTCGTCGCGAGGTGTTTCACACGAACCGCCGCTACAAAGGAATTTCCGGTTTCCCGAAACGCAGCGAAAGCGAATACGATACGTTTGGCGTTGGTCACTCATCAACTTCAATTTCTGCAGCGCTCGGAATGGCTGTTGCGGCCAATCGCAAGAAAGAAGACCGCCAGGTTGTTGCTGTAATTGGCGATGGCGCAATGACTGCAGGCATGGCATTCGAAGCGCTCAATCACGCAGGAACAGAAAAAAGCAATTTGCTTGTTGTGCTCAACGACAATTGCATGAGCATCGATCCAAACGTTGGTGCACTGAAAGAATACCTCAACGACATTACCACTTCTCATACCTATAATAAAGTAAAAGATGAAGTGTGGAAAATGCTCGGTAAGATCAGCAAGTTTGGTCCCGATGCACAAACGATAGCCACCAAAGTGAGTGATGCATTGAAAAGTGCATTGCTGAAACAAAGTAATCTTTTCGAATCACTCAAGTTCCGTTACTTCGGACCGATTGACGGACACGACGTGGATCGTTTGGTGAAGATCATGCGTGACCTTCGCGATATTCCGGGTCCGAAAATTCTTCACGTTCTTACAACGAAAGGAAAAGGATTTAAGTTTTCGGAAGAAGGAAATCCGACGTTGTGGCACGCACCCGGTTTGTTCGACAAGAACACCGGAAAAATTGTGAAGCCGGTAACGAACGAACCGCAGCCACCGAAATACCAGGATGTATTTGGTCACAGCATCGTTGAGCTTGCAGAGAAAAATCCGAAGATCATGGGTGTAACTCCTGCGATGCCTTCCGGCTGTTCGCTGAACATCATGATGAAAGCCATGCCTGAACGCGCATTCGACGTGGGCATTGCCGAACAACACGCAGTTACATTTTCTGCGGGACTTGCCACACAAGGCATGGTTCCGTTCTGCAATATTTATTCTTCATTCATGCAGCGCGCGTACGACCAGGTTGTGCACGATGTTGCACTGCAGAATTTACACGTGGTGTTTTGTCTCGACCGCGGCGGTTTTGCCGGCGCCGATGGGCCAACACATCACGGCACGTATGATCTCGCGTTTTTCCGTTGCATCCCGAATATGGTGGTTACCGCTCCGATGAATGAATCGGAATTGCGCAACCTCATGTACACGGCGCAGCTGGACAAAAATCATTTTCCGTTTTCGATCCGTTATCCACGCGGAACCGGTGTGATGCCGGAGTGGAAAACTCCGTTTGAAGAAATTAAGATTGGTACCGGCCGCAAAGTCCGCGACGGAAAAGATATTGCCATTCTTACGATCGGTCATCCCGGAAATTTTGCGGTGGAAGCTTGTGAAGCGTTGAAAAAATCAGGCGTTGATGCGGCGCATTACGATATGCGTTTCGTGAAACCGCTCGATGAAAATATGCTGCACGAAATTTTCTCGAAGTTCGACAAGGTCATTACCGTGGAAGACGGTTGTATCCAGGGCGGTTTCGGAAGTGCAGTGGTAGAATTCATGGCCGATCACAATTACCACGCAGAAGTAAAACGTCTCGGTATTCCCGACCGCTGGGTGGAACACGGTGAGCAAACGGAACTCTGGAGAGAATGCGGATTTGATGCGGAAGGAATTGCGGAGACTGCGAAGACAATGGTTTTGGAAAAATCTTCCCTGCTAGTTTAATAAAAACATCCTGATTACTTCAGTTCAAAATTTTCGAACGAAGGAATTAATCATTTACTGATCAAGTTACCACCCTCACATTTGGAAGTTTTTCCTCACATTCAAATTCCTGGTTTTTTAGTTCTTGAACATGATGACTTCTTGTTCCATCAAATGACGCTAGGAAAAGGAGGAATTTCAGAAAGACTTCAGACTGTAGATAAATTACAATTTAACTCGTACATAGAGTTTTACAGGAGTAACATGACTTTGCACCGGAAGTTTCCACAAATTGTTTTTAACTACGTACAAAATTCGAATGTTAATGCCTTTGCAAGAAGCAAGGATCCGCAATTTGCAATAATTGGAATTTATGAAGGCGGATATCACATTCTGCGGGATCTATTTTGCAGAATGTTATCATACAATTCACTTTTTGCAACAATTGGAGATCAGGCAAAGGAGATTTACGACTCCCCTTCATTAAGAAATTTTTACACCAACATTGAGGATCTTGTCAGTTATGGAAATTTAGATTTCCCGGATACCTACGAATTTCTAATGCCCAAAGACAAAATTCGTCAAACTTATAGCAACTTATTATTTCAAATTGCTCGGGAATTTGTTTTTGAGCATGAATTGTCACATATTCTTAATGGGCATACATTGTTCGGCAATGACGCGTATGGTCAAGATTTTCTTTCGGTGATTCCCGATGGCAAAGATCGTATACCAAAAATAACACGACTCACTTTGGAAATGGATGCGGATTGCACGGGATTTAATCGATGCCTCAACAGAGCAATTTATATGTTCGATAACCCCAGATCATTTTCTGAAGATTATCGTCAATTTTTTCTAACCATTGAAGATGCGATTTCAAATGTAACCGCTGCGGTTTATGCGTATTTCAAATTGTTCGGGGATGGGCAATATCAAGCCGCCCGAGCCTTGGAAATAGAGCATTCACCTCCAAAAGTCAGACAACTAATTTTATTATCCACGGCGGAAGAGTTCATCAAAAAAAACTACAGTCATTTAAATTTAGATCTTTCGAACATCCGGCGAAATAACTTAGCGAAGGTTGAAGAGGTTGAAAAAGCCTACAAGGTTATTACGGGTAACCTTGTAAACAGAGAGGCATACGCAAAGGAAAATTATACGCATCACCCTCACCGTGACATGCTACTTGCTCACTGGGCCGAAATTAGGCCGGAGATTATGAAATACAGTTATAGGGAATAGCCCCTCCATCAGAGTAATAAATTCGTATCTATTTCAATCCTGCGCGTTATACTTCAAACGCGGCCCCATGCTCACCTCTACTATCTTTCCCGGCAAATCATTTGTCATCACCCTCCTTTTACTGATCTCCTTACAATCACGCGCCATTGACATCCGCCCACAAATGGTTATTCCCGGCGCGCACATCGGCTACATTTTTGGCGCGGGTATTTCGTTTGGCGCCGAAATAAGTTACAGTCCGTTTGTTTTTAAAATGGGTGGAGGAAAAACAGCAACGGGGCTTTACTCTTCGTTCACGTATTTCTATTCCAAAGGAGAAATGTACACGCAAACGTGGTACCGTACATTCAGCATGGGTGCGCTGTTGTTTGCCGACAATGCATTTATGTTTCGCGGCGGTGCGAGCAAGTCGGTGCTCCGCTGGGGACGCAACAACCGGAACAAAACAAAATCGAAAGGCTGGAGTCCTGAATTGGATCTGAGTTACTCACCCACACGAAACGGCGAATACATTGGCTATCGTTTTTTCCTTCCGGGCAATGCCTGCTTTGGACTGGATATTGAAATGGCGCATGAAGCGTATGTGGCGTACCGGTACAATTTCGATCGGGTTGCATTTCATGATGAGACTTTCCCGGTGTTCTTCGGGAGGAATGATTAGCGGTTTGGAATAGACGCCATTCGACAAGTTCATGGCAGGCGCCGCCGCAAAGCGCGCAAGGAACAGCGCAAAGTTTTTTAAATTACCGCAAGGACGCAAGGGACGCAAAGCCATCCGTGAGATTCCGTGTGCCATTGAGAAACACCAGATCGCGAAGCGATCCAATCCGCAAAAATCCGTTTTAAGTCGTGGTTGAGTAACACGTCCCGAAGCATCCGGACGCGCAGCGATTCCAAATCCGTTTAAATCCGCCTAATCCGCGCCCTAAGCGCAGCGCAGGGTCCGCGTTCCTATTAAGTAACACATCAGAACAAGTTTGCCGGTAGACGAAATCTTACAATTACAAACGTTTGTAACCGGCTAATCCAAAATCCTGTTTTATATTTGCCCATGGTTTAGTTGAATTTTAGTTCAACTGTATTTTTCACTTTAGGTCCAGATTTTGTAATTCACACAGTTTGTTATTTATAACTCTATTTTATGTTCATGATGTCTACCTCCGTAACGGAAACGAACCCGGCTGCCCTTGCAGCAAAATTCATTAACAACACACAGCGCCACATTTTTCTCACCGGGAAAGCCGGGACGGGAAAAACAACATTCCTGCGCAACATTATTAAGCACACGTACAAAAATGCAGTGATTGTAGCTCCAACCGGAATTGCCGCGATCAATGCAGGTGGTGTAACCATTCATTCGCTTTTTCAATTGCCCTTTGGAGCCTTTCTTCCCACGTACGATCGTACCATGGGACATTCCGAAAATGAACGGATCAATACCGCGCATACGCTGATCACCCAACAACGGCTGAACAAGGACAAGAAAAAAGTCCTGCAGGAAATGGAACTGCTCATCATTGATGAAGTAAGCATGCTCCGCGCCGATCTGCTTGACGCCGTTGACACCGTTCTGAAAAGCGTTCGTCGTGCACATAACCTTCCTTTTGGTGGTGTACAGGTTTTGTTCATTGGCGACTTGCTCCAGCTTCCTCCCGTGGTGAAAGATCACGAGTGGAACGTCCTCCGCAAATTCTACAGAAGCATTTTCTTCTTTGATGCCGTAACGCTGCAACAGTCGCCGCCGCTCTACATCGAACTCGATAAAATTTACCGGCAGTCGGACGATACTTTTATCAACCTTCTCAACAACCTGCGGAACAATACTGTGACGAAGCAGGATGAAGAATTGCTCAACCGGTATTACAAACCCGGGTACTACGCCATTCCGGCCGACAATTACATCCAGCTCACCACGCACAATAACAAAGCCGACACGATCAACAAAGACGCCTTGAAAAAACTCAAGGGGAAAACGTATTCGTTCAAAGCGAAGATCGAACAGGATTTTCCCGAGTCCATGCACCCGGTCGATGAAACGCTGGAACTGAAGATTGGCGCGCAGGTTATGTTCATCAAGAATGATCCTTCCGGTCAGCAACGTTTCTTCAATGGAAAGATCGGGAAGCTTGTTGGTGTAGACGAAGAAGAAAATTCGATCAAAGTTCATTTCGAAGACGACAACAAAACGATTTTCGTTGACCAGTACGAGTGGGAAAACATCCGCTACAAAGTAGATGATGCAACGAGTATGGTGGATGAAAAAGTCATTGGCCGCTTCACGCAGTTCCCCATCAAACTGGCATGGGCCATTACCGTCCACAAAAGCCAGGGACTTACGTTCACCAAAGCCATCATCGATATTGAATCTGCATTTGCACCCGGACAGGTATACGTGGCCCTCTCGCGGCTCACTTCCCTCGACGGGTTGATTCTTTCTTCCCGCGTGAATTTCAATTCGCTCCACCAGGATCAAACGATCAGCGACTATTCGCGCACGCAAGGAAACCCGGAGTTGCTGGGCGATATTCTTGTGTCTGAAGAAAAAGTTTTCGTGGAAAATTACGTGGCGAACTGTTTCAACTTCACACGTCTCCAGGAAACGTTCAAGAATCACATCGATGAACAACCCGAAGAAGAGGAACGCGGCATCCGCACCAAACATCTTTCGTGGGCAAAAAAACTGGTGAATGATTTTGAGCCCGTGAGGGTAATGGGGGACCGGTTCGTAGCGCAGGTCCGGAAGATTGGTGGCCACAAGGAACAGCTTCACGACCGTGTGATTTCTGCGAAGAATTATTTTTTGCCGTTGCTCGACGAAGTCGCAAAGAAATTCGATGCACATATCGAAGTAGTGCAGAAAGAAAAACGCGTGAAACAATATCTCGCTGATATCGCGGCATTGAAACTTGCTGTAAACAAACAGGTGCAGCAGCTTGCGAAAGCAGAAGTGTTGCTGAACGCGGTGATCAACAATACAGATATTACGAAATCAGAATTTTATGCTGCTGCGCCGCTTCCCAGTAGTGCGCAGGAGGAAATACAGGAAGAAGAGCCGGCTAAAAAATCAAAAGGAAAACGCAAAACTGTTTCCGCAGGAAAGAAGCAGAAAGGCGACACCCTTACGATCACGCTGGATTTACACAAGCGCGGATTATCGATTGAAGAAATCGCCGCCGAACGAAAACTGGCCCGCAGCACAATTGAGTCTCATCTCGCTGATTGCATAGCCGACGGAAAATGTGAGCCCGAAGAATTTGTGGAAGCAGTCCGGCTGGCGAATATCCGCCTGGCCGCAAAAGAGTTGGGGACCACACAACTCACACCGTTGCGCGAACATCTCGGTGACAGTTATTCCTACAGTGAATTACGGTTTGCGTTGATCCGGGAGAACCGGGTGGATAACAACGCGAAATAAGTTTCGCCCCTACGGGGCTGAGACAATTCTGACCTTGCCAGCCCATGGTTGCACCATGGGCTGGCAAGGTGTCGCACCTACGGCGCTCTCCAGAATTAACTACAAATCGATTTTCGAAACTCCGGAAAAAATCGCTAAGCCCGTAGGGGCACGACAACAACTTAACCGAGCCGCAGAGCGGCGAAACCTTGCTTACCTATGGCGCAAGCCATAGGCAAGCAAATCAAAAACCTACACGAGCCGCAGAGCGGCGAAACCTTGCTTACCTATGGCGTAAGCCATAGGCAAGCAAATCAAAAACCTACACGAGCCGCAGAGCGGCGAAACCTTGCTTACCTATGGCGTCAGCCATAGGCAAGCAAATCAAAAACCTACACGAGCCGCAGAGCGGCGAAACCTTGCTTACCTATGGCGTCAGCCATAGGCAAGCAAATCAAAAACCTACACGAGCCGCAGAGCGGTGAAACCTTGCTTACCTATGGCGCAAGCCATAGGCAAGCGATCACAAGAATTACCAGAGCTCCATAGGAGCGAAACTTTTATTTACCCTTTAACAACCAAATCATCATGGCTAACACCTACACAAAAGTTTACATTCACGTTGTTTTCGCAGTGAAATTCCGCGCAGCGCTAATCCATCCCAACTGGAAAATCCGGCTGCTAAAATTCACCACCGGCATCATTGAAAAAAATGAACAACACACCATGCGCATCAATTGCGTGGAAGATCACATGCACATCCTCATTGGCTTAAACACAAAAATGACCCTGGCAGAATTAATGCGCGATATCAAAGCAAACTCATCGCGCTTCATCAACGAACAGCGTTTTACACCTGTGAGGTTCGAATGGCAAAGAGGCTTCGGTGCGTTTTCTGTCAATCCGCGCGATGTGCAAGTCGTTTCGGAATACATCGAAAACCAGGAAGAACATCATCAGAAAAAAATATTTCGCGAGGAGTACATTGAACTGCTCAATGAAAATGAAGTCGAATATGATGCGGAATATATTTTCGAAGAGCCTTGTTCCGCCCCTACGGGGCTTCGATAATGTCGCCTTGCTTGCCTACGGTGCTCGACTGGCGCAGAAGCGAAGACCTGCTCACCAATGCGGCCACCCCGAACGCCCGCCACCTCCGCGCGTACGAAACCCGGTATCGTTCAGGAAAAACTCTTTCAGGTCTTCGAAAGAATAATCATTTCTTCCGCTGAAAATCATATCAGCCCGAAGCTTGATACGCCCGCCTTTCCAAACCAATCGCATTCCAAGTCCGATAGCTACGGGAATTGTCCAGATCATATTGGCCGGCTCCAACACAAGCGGAACCACTATCGATAACAAAACAAGCCCGCCTGCACCGGCGAAATAAGTGTACGCTTCCCTGTACATCTGTTCCTTTGCGCCGGGTGAGTTGAGATGCTGTTCACGCAAATTTTCGAATTTTCTTTTTCGGTTTTCATGAATGCGACTGATGTTCTCCCGCCCGCGCTCATAAGCTGTTTTCTCCCGCGGACGCGGAGCACTATACGTTGTTCCTGTTCCGGATTTATACCCCGGCGCTTTGCGTTCACCAATCAGAATTTCATACGCCTCATTGATTATCATGAATTTTTCCGACGCACCGGGTGATGAATTCCTGTCGGGGTGCCACTGGAATGCAAGCTTGCGGAAAGCACGGCGCACATCGTCTTTCGTGGCGGTTGCATTCAATCCCAGAATGGCGTAATACTTATTCATGGTGCAACGGGATATCCCTCACGCAACGAAAACCGGTATGTTCCAGGCCGGTATCGGGACTGCTTTTCATTCGTCTCGCTGAGCGGTAACCGCTGCAGTAGGCTTCATTGCAAAGGAAGGAACCGCCCCGCATCACGCGCTTTGCAGTATTCGGTTCTTTCGGATCGGAACCTTTTTCCGGGCCGCGTGGGTTATGCGCCGTTGCGCCGGAAGCAGTGTTGTAATAGTCAGCATCGTACCAGTCGCTGCACCATTCCCACACATTCCCGCTCATATCATACAAACCATAACCGTTGGAACCGAATGAGGCAACCGGAGCAGCATTCACAAAGCCGTCCTTCTTTTCATTGTAATACGGAAATTTTCCTTCCCATGAATTGCATTTGGCTGCACCGGCATTCACGTTTTCATTTCCCCAGGGATATACTGCATCCACCAGTCCTCCGCGCGCCGCAAATTCCCATTCAGCCTCCGTCGGGAGACGTTTTCCCGACCATTTACAAAATGCAAGCGCGTCGTACCAGCTCACCTGCACTACTGGATAATCATCTTTGCCTTCGATGCTGCTCATAGCTCCCTGCGGATGTTTCCAGTCGGCACCCTTTTCCCATTTCCACCAGCCCGAAGAATAATTCAGGTCTACTGCACTTTTTGTCTCCTTAAAAACAAGTGAAGCCGGAACGAGTAAACTGTCGGCAGGCTTTGGCGTGCCGGGAGGAAGCGATTGCTTCAGCTCTTCCCATTCAGGTATACGTTCTGCAGTTGTTACATACCCGGTTGCATGTACGAACTCCCTGAATTGCGCGTTGGTGACTTCGGTTGCGTCCATCCAGAACGAATCGACTTTCACTTCATGTTTGGGATATTCATCGCTGTACGATTGATCATTATCGGCACCCATCCTGAATGTGCCGCCGGGAATCAGCTTCATGCCGACAAATGATGTATCACCCGAAGGAATTATTTCCTGGATATCTGTGATCTGTCCGGGGCGCGTCGGAAGACTTGTACAACATCCGGAATCTTTGTTTTCCTGTACCGTATTTGCATCGGGATCTGTACACGAAAGCAATACGAACGGAAGAATGCTCCAAATGCGGAAGTTCATGGAGGTGTTATTATTGTTTTGCGGAAGGCAATACCGCGCCTGTAGCTTTCCACCAATCTTCGATCGCCTGGATCAGCTCATCGCGCATGGAGATATTTTCGTTCGCCAGATTTTTAGTCTCGCCTTCATCATCTTTCAGGTCGTACAGCTCTACAGAATTATTTGTACCCACATTTTTCTTTCCGCCATCCAGCAGCCATTCTTCATGGTACAAAATAAGTTTCCAGTCGCCTTTGCGTACCGCTGTCAGTGGCCTTGCTCTGAATAACTGGTCTCTTCCCTCCGGCGTTGGTCGGTCAAGATATCCCGGGAAGTGCCAGAAGATGCATGCACGCTCCAGGGTTTTTGAACCTCCGGACAAAACGGGCAGAAGATTTTCCCCATCCAGTATCTGATCTTTTCTTTTCTCCACTCCGGCCGCAGCTAAAAACGTGGGATAAAAATCCACGTTGATCACTGGAAGGACGCATTGCGAGTTGACCGCAATTCTGCCGGGCCATTTGATGATAAGCGGCGCACGGATTCCGCCTTCGTAGTAAGTGCCTTTGCTGGCACGCAGCGGCCACGATGAACTCACGTTGGTAGAACCGTTATCCGACGTAAAAATAACCAGTGTGTTTTCTGACAATCCGAGACTGTCGAGACACCGGAGCACCTGTCCGATGCCGTCATCAAGATCATAAACACAGGCAGCATACAAAGCGTCATTGTGGTGGTTGCCTGCGGTCTTGTCACGGAATTTCTGCAGGCTGGATGGACGTGCTTCGAGTGGAAAATGAGGTGCATGATACGAGAGGAAAAGAAAAAAAGAAGAATCTTTTTTCTCTTTCATGTAGTTGCAGCCCGCTCTTGTAACTGTGTAGATACTTTTCGGATCGTCAGGGGTATTGAATGCAGCGTTGTTTTTTTTCCATCGTGCATCAAAAAAAGTTGCGAACCCCTGCCTGCCAGGCAAGTGTTCGTTGTCCTCTCCCAAATGCCATTTTCCAAACAACGCGGTTGTGTATCCGGCGTCTTTCAGTGCTTCAGGGATAGTGTAAATTGAAAGATCAAGTTCCTGTGTGTTGGGAACCGGGGTCAGACGCATCTTATCCTTCGGCCCGCGATCCGTTTCATCAACTGCATATACACCGTGGCGCGGTGTATATTGTCCACTCAGCATGCAGGCCCGGCTGGGAGCACAGTTCGAAGCGCCGCTATACGCATTGGAAAATACCATGCCTTCCTTCGCCAGTTGATCGATGTTCGGTGTTTCGTAATAATCGCTACCGGTAAAACCGCAATCGCGGGAACCGAGATCATCAGCAAGGATAAAAATGATATTGGGCCTTTTCTCCTGCGATAGTGCAAGCAAAGGGAAAAACAGCAGCGCAACGAATAGCTTTTTCATTCCTCAGATCCGTTAACGGAAGATAAGAAAGCGCAAAGAATAAATCTCCAACCAGGCGAAAAAAAACCTGCACAAACAGGGCTTTCAGTTTTTCGGCTAAGCCTACAGCTTGCGCTTGATCTCCACCATGTCGTAACCTTCGATGAGGTCGCCCACTTCGATGTTATCAAACTTGTCGATGTTCAATCCGCATTCGTAACCTGCTGCAACTTCTTTCACGTCGTCTTTGAATCGCTTCAATGATCCGAGAACACCCTCGTGCAATACGATGCCGTTCCTGATCAGTCGGATCTTCGTGTGACGGTTCACTTTTCCGTCAAGCACATAACATCCGGCGATGGTTCCCACTTTCGATATCTTGAACACTTCGCGGATCTCGATGTTGCATACCACTTTCTCTTCGAACTCCGGTGCAAGCATTCCTTCCATCGCGGCTTTGATCTCTTCGATCGCCTTGTAGATGATGGAATACAAACGGATATCGATCTGCTCGGTCTCTGCAAGTTTCCGCGCGCTTACCGAAGGACGAACCTGGAAGCCGATGATGATTGCATTCGAAGCCGATGCCAAAAGAACATCCGATTCGGAAATTGCTCCGACACCTTTGTGAACGATACGGATCTGAATTTTCTCTGTCGAAATTTTCAGCAATGAATCGGACAACGCTTCAATGGAACCATCCACGTCACCTTTAACGATGATGTTGAGTTCCTTAAAGTCGCCAATCGCCAGACGACGGCCGATCTCATCCAGTGTGATGTGCTTGGTAGTACGGATCTGCTGTTCGCGCTGGAGCTGTAAACGACGCGTAGCAATTTCACGTGCTTCGCGTTCATCTTCCATGCAATGGAATTTATCACCCGCCTGCGGAGCTCCACTCAATCCAAGGATCTGGACTGGTGTTGCCGGACCGGCTTCTTCAACCGGTGCACCGCGTTCGTTCTGCATCGCTTTCACGCGACCGGCATAACAACCTGCGAGTACAACGTCGCCAATGTGCAGTGTTCCGTTCTCAACGAGGATCGTTGCGGTATAACCGCGGCCTTTGTCGAGTGTAGATTCGATGATCGTACCATTCGCACGCTTCGATGGATTCGCTTTCAGCTGAAGCATTTCTGCTTCGAGGAGAACTTTCTCGAGAAGCGCGTCAATGTTCAATCCTTTCTTCGCGGAAATTTCCTGGCTCTGGAATTTACCGCCCCACTCTTCCACGAGGATGTTCATCGCGGAAAGTGCTTCACGGATTTTGTCAGGATTTGCTCCCGGCTTATCAATTTTATTGATCGCAAATACAATCGGAACTCCCGCAGCTTGTGCGTGGTTGATCGCTTCTGTAGTTTGCGGCATCACGCTGTCGTCTGCTGCAATCACAATGATCGCAACGTCGGTAACCTGCGCACCACGTGCACGCATCGCGGTAAACGCTTCGTGACCCGGTGTATCGAGGAACGTAATGTGTTTGCCGTTCTCCAGCGTCACACAGTATGCGCCGATGTGCTGCGTAATTCCGCCGGCCTCACCTGCAATTACGTTTGATTTACGCACGTAATCGAGGAGTGATGTTTTACCGTGATCGACGTGACCCATTACGGTAACGATCGGTGGACGGTCAAGCAATTGTTCCGGCGTATCTTCTTCTTCCTTGATTGCTTCCTGTACTTCAACGCTTACAAATTCTACTTTGTAACCGAATTCTTCAGCAAGCAATGAAATGGTTTCTGCGTCGAGTCGCTGGTTGATCGAAACGAACAAGCCAAGCGTCATACACGTTGCGATGATCTTCGTTACCGGAACGCTCATCATTGATGCAAGCTGGTGCGCTGTTACAAACTCTGTAACCTTAAGCGTGCTCTTATCAACTTCTGCCTGTTCCTGTTTTTCAACGAGACGGTCGCGGACTTCATCACGTTTCTCACGACGGTATTTCGAAGCTTTGGATTTTCCCTGTCCGCTTAGGCGGGCAAGTGTTTCCTTGATCTGCTTCTGAATTTCTTCTTCGGTAAGCTCAACCTTAGGTCCCGGTGGTGTACGCTGACCCGGTGCTCCCGGTTTACGCGGTCCGCCGCCCGGCTGGAATCTTCCCTGCCCGGCCTGCTTCGCAGCTTCGCCCACGTTCACAGGTCCGTCTTTGCGGATCCGTTTACGTTTTTTCTTTTTATCGGTTTCGAACTGTGCGTTCGATGATGCTACCGGTTTTTTCTTTTCTTCTTTCACAGGAAGTTCAATTCTTCCCATGATTTTCGGCCCTTCCAGTTTTTCAACGGAGCGGCGGAATAACTCGGTATCTTTTTTCTCTTCTTCCGGTGCCGGTTCAACAACAACAGGAGGTAGCTCTTCGGCAACCACTGGCGGCACAACTTCTTCTACCGGTTCTGGTTCTTCAACTTTCGCTGCCTTTTTCTTCGGCTCTTCTTTCGCTTCGGGCTCGTCGGTTTTCTTCTTGCGGCTTTTTGGTTTCTCTTCGGTGAGTTCGATTTTCGAAACCACTTTCAGGTTAACCGTTGGCTCAGCTTTTACGCGCGTGATTTCTTCTTCAACTTTTGGCGCTTCTACTTTTTTCTCCTCAACAGCCACAACCTTTTTCTCTTTCGGTTTGGCATCGCCACCTTTACCGGAATTCTGGTTCAGGTCTTTGATCAGGATTTCATCCTGGTCGTTGTCGCGGTCGCGTTTGTCCACGCGCGGAGCGTCTTCATCCAACGCAATAGATTCTTTGCGCACACGCGTAGTGAGTCCAACGAGTTTCGACTCTTCTTTCTCTTCGCGATCCTGCGCAAACTCATTCATCAACTCGCGGTACATCGCTTCCGAAATCTTCTGATTCGGATTACGGTCGATCTTGTGACCCTGGTCTTCGAGAAATTCGAAAATACGGTCGATCGAGACGTTGAGTTCGCCTTTTACTTTACTGAGACGGATTGTATTTGCCTGTTCTGTCATAGATATGCCTGCCTTCCCGGCCGGCGGGTACAAAGATCGGAAAAACAAAGCGGATAGCAGCTATTGCATCCGCCTTGCTCCTCCTGTGTTTTATTCAAATTCCGAACGGAGAATACGCTTCACTTCCTGGACAGTTTCCACTTCAAGGTCGGTGCGTTTCACCAGTTCTTCGTCGCTGAGTTCGAGTACCGATTTAGCCGTATCGCAGCCAATCGACTTGAACGCATCGAGAATCCATGCTTCAATTTCATCAGAGAATTCATCAATACCAACGTCTTCAACGTCCTCGTCAGTATCGCGGTATACATCAATTTCATAGCCGGTTAAGCGACCTGCCAGGCGGATATTGTGCCCGCCCTTGCCGATAGCCAGGGAAACCTGGTCGGGTTTCAGGAATACTTCGGCGCGTTTGCTCTCTTCATCCAGTTTGATGGAAGTGATTTTCGCCGGGCTGAGTGCACGCTGGATCAGGAGCTGTGCATTGGCCGTATAATTGATCACGTCGATATTTTCATTGCGCAATTCGCGGACAATTCCATGAATACGTGAACCTTTCATACCCACGCAGGCCCCAACCGGATCGATGCGGTCGTCGTATGATTCTACGGCTACTTTCGCACGTTCGCCCGGTTCGCGGACAATCTTCTTGATGGTGATCAATCCGTCGTAAATCTCCGGAACTTCCATTTCGAACAATTTCTCGAGGAACGACGGAGCTGTACGGGAAAGGATAATTACCGGTGAGCTGTTACGCATATCCACTTTGAATACAACGGCACGAACGGCATCGCCTTTCTTGAAAAAGTCGCCCGGGATCTGCTCCGTTTTCGGAAGGATCAATTCGTTTCCTTCGTCGTCGAGGATCATGGTTTCTTTCTTCCACACCTGGTAAACCTCGCCGGTGATTACATCACCAACGCGTTCTTTATATTTTTTATACAGTGAGTCTTTTTCGAGATCAAGTACGCGCGAAACAAGGTTCTGGCGAATGGCAAGAACTGCACGGCGGCCGAAATCGTCGAGCTTGATGCGGTCTGTTACCTGCTCACCGATTTCGAAATCCGGTTCGATTTTACGTGCAGTAACCAGCGCAATGTGGCGGTTCTCGTCGTAATCAAAACTGTCTTCGGCAAATTCATCGTCAACGATTTCACGGTTGCGCCAGATCTCAAGGTCACCACGTTCCGGGTTAACGATAACGTCGAAGTTCTCGTCACTTCCCCAGCGTTTGCGGATCATGCTCCGGAATACGTCTTCCAGGATGCTCATCAACGTTGCACGGTCGATGTTCTTGATGTCTTTGAATTCCGAAAAGGATTCAATCAGATTGATGTTTTCCATTGTTAGGGTATTAAATCGGTTTGCCCGTTGTAACAGACTTGTTGTATGTTCAGAATTTGATTACGATTTTCGTTTCTTTTATTTCCGGGAACTTCAGCGAAAGATTTTTTTCAACGTTCTGTTTTGCTTTCCGTCCTTCAATTCTCTCTTTGGTTATTTGCAGCACTGTGATCCCTTCTTCATTTGCAGAGACCAGGTTTCCATTAATTTTTTTGCCGTCAATAAGTTTTACATCCACTTCTTTGCCAATGTTCTTCGTGTACTGGCGAAGGACTTTGAACGGCTGGTCCAGTCCGGCTGACGAAACCTCGAGTTCAAAATCTTCTGTTTCACGGTCAAGACTATTTTCAATGAACCGGCTCACGCTAACACACTGGTTGATTGCCACACTTCCTTCACGATCAATTAACACAATGATTTTATTCATCGGTGTTACATGAACATCAACGAGGAAGCAATCAGAATCCTGAAGTGCTTGTTCCGCCAGTTCGCGGATATGTAATGGGCTAATCATGGCAAAAAAACAGGGGACTAAACGTCCCCTGGTCTCAATTATTCGTAAACAGGGTGCAAATATACAACAAAAAACCTTTCAAGTCAATAGGTAAAATTCCGAAACCTAATTCCGACCAATACGTATAATTGAAGGATAAAATTGGTTAAATTGCCGATTAAGAAGTCGTTCTTTCTGTATTGATACAGACCCGAAATGGCACCATTATTCACCTAAAACCCATGATCACATGGAGCCAAAAAAACAAACCCAATGGAGAAACTGGCTTCCGGCTAAAGGCCTGTTTCTCTGCACATTACTGATGAGTTCAGGATTGGAAATTATTGCCCAGAACAGCAATGGAACCGGTTCGAGCAAAATCACAGTAGGAGAAATTGTCATGTACGTATCGATTATCCTCGTGGTAATCGTAGTAGCATGGTTCTTTGCGTCCAGGCAAACGGACAAAATCGACAAAGAACACCATGATCACATGGTACATCACCCTCCGAAGAAACACTACGATCATCCCAATGATCCGCATTTTAGAAAATTGAGGAAGAAAACGTCTTAAGCTCCCGTTCCCTAAACAAGAACAAACCTAAAAAGCCGCCTGGTCAAGTACCGGGATGGCTTTTATTTTTCTTTAATGGCGTGGGCGATTGTTTTTCTTTTAGCCACAAAGGCGCGAAGAAATTGCCTGGCTACCTGCTAAAACCGGAAGTGGGTGGTACGACCTCACATCGCACCACCTGACACCACTATTGTACTTTCTCGCCGTTCTTGTATTCCTGCTCAAGAAGCACACGGCCTTCTGTATCGTAGTAGATCCATTTGCCATCCGGCTTGCTCACCTTGCGCGTCTTATACACTTTCTTTCCGTTCGCTTTGGTGAGCACGTACTCTTTTACTTTCACCAGCTTGTGGTGCGTTATACTTTGCTTTTCGCCGGTGATGTAATAGTTGATCGTTTTCCCCGACAATTTTCCATCCGTGTAATGCGTCACTGTTTTTAGTCCGCCGGTTTCATAATAGAATTTCCATTCTCCGTCGAGCTTGTCGTAATTATATCGTCCCGTTTCCTCAACAATTCCATGCACGCTCCACGTAGTCCACGTGCCGTGTTTCATTCCGTATTTATACGCGCCCTGCTGGTGCATTTTTCCATTGTCCCACCAGTATTCCCACTTCCCGGTTTTTCTCGCTTTCAGGTATTGCCCGGAGTAATTCACCTTTCCGTTGTAGTACCAGCCTTCCCACTTCCCATCCATTCTTCCCTTCACAAATGTTCCGTGATCTTTCGGGTTTCCATTGTCCCACCACGAATTCCATTCGCCTTCCTCTTTCCCCATCACCAGCACTCCCTCCTGGAGTTTCTGCCCGTTCTCAAACCAGATGGTCCACAGTCCATCGCGGATTCCCTCGGTGAATGTTCCTTCTTTGTACTTCTGTCCGTTCTCGTACCAGAACGTCCACAAGCTATCTTCCTTGTCGTTCTTGTACCAGCCGTCCATTTCCATCTGCGTGGAATTCTCAAACCAGTATTGCCAGTGTCCGTCGCGCAAATCGTTTTTAAACTCGCCTTTCATCTCAACGCTGCCGTCCGTTTTGTACCACGTCCACACGCCTTGTTTTTTATCATTGATGTAAGGGCCCTCGAAACTTACGGTGCCATCGGGGTACCAATGTGTGGCCAACCCATTTTTCATTCCGTCGCTGAACTCTTCTTTCGCATCAAGTATTCCTTCCGGTGTCCAGAATGTCCACGTAGAATCTTTCGCACCGTTGCGGTAAATTCCTTCGCACCATTTGCTTCCATTGTCGAACGCGAGAATAACTTTTCCGTACCCGTTCTTCACAATTTGCTTTCCGTCTTCACTCCACAGGCTCACATAATATTGCCGGCCATTCCTGTATTCGTATTCCTGTGAAGGACGGCCATTGGGATACCACTCTTTCCAGAAACCATTTTTCTTCCCTTTGTTGAATTCGCCATCTTCTTTTTGCTTGCCGTTCGGGTACCACGACATGTATTTTCCCTGCAGCGTATCGTCTTCGAAATATCCGTCGCTTTCCGGTGTTCCGTTTTCCTGGTAATACTGGAAATGCCCGTCCTTCACGGAGAGCCAGTTGAAATTGTGAAACTTGATTTTATACTGTTCAATGCTTTTCACATTTCCATTCTCGTAGTAGGAAGTCCATGTGCTGTCCGGAACATTTTCGATGTACCTGCAAATGAGAAACGGCTCTCCATTCGGGTACCAGTATTTGGCAGGCCCGTTTTTCTTTCCGAGATAAAAACTTTCCTGTGCTTTTAAGCCGCCTGTGTCGTAATAAAAAAGCCAGACGGAATCTTCCTGTCCTCCTTTGTAATAACCCACCCGCTGCAGCTTCCCACTCTGGAAATAATACACGCATTTGCCGTGAAGACGCCCGTCAAGCCATGATTCTTCGCTCTTCTTGTGTTTTTTTGTTTCCTCGTCGTAGTATTCAGTTTTTTTCTCAGGCTTGCGGTTTGCCGGAGGCTGATCGGTTGTTTTATTTTTTTTATTCTTTTTCGGCTCTTCGTAAAGAGGAACCTGCGCCCGGATGGACACTGAAAAAACGAGCAAAAGAAGGGAGAACCAATATTTCATGAGATAATAACGCTGGATTGGCGAAAAGTTGCGCCCTCCGAATGGATCAGGACGGACAAAACTATGTGAAAAGCCTGTTTTCTACGAAAAGTCTTTTGTTTTTTAATGAACATCTTGCTGTGGGGAGGTGGGAGGAGGTCTTAACGCTGAAAAGGCTAATAGCCCTTTGAGGGTTGGGACCCTTGCGGGTGACAGGAGGCCCTAACGCTGAAAAGGTTAATAGCCCTTTGAGGGTTAGGACCCTTGCACCAATTCATCCACCACATCGCGGATTTCCTGCCGCGCCCGGATAGTCTCCTCTTCCGTAGTCGTGGCGCCCAGCGAAATACGCACACAGGAGCGCGCTTCCTCTTCGGTGAGGCCCATAGCGCGCAATACGTGCGAAGGATGGTCTTCTGCCGACGTACACGCCGATCCGGTTGCCAATGCGAGATGCGGGAGCTTCCTGATGAGTTTATCTGCACGCACACCTTTGAGCAAAATGTTGCTGGTATTTGGCAAACGGTTTTTCACACTTCCGTTGATGAAACCCCGGTCGTCTTCGGTGATGTACTGCTCCAGTCTTGTTCTCCACGCCGAAAGCCGTGATGCAACATCCCAGGTTTCGTGCAACGCAATTTCTGCTGCGCGACCCAATCCAACAATTCCGGGAACATTCAACGTGCCGGAGCGCAAACCACGTTCGTGTCCGCCGCCGTGAATCAATGGCAGCAACGACACCCGCGGATTTTTTCTTCGCACAAACAATGCACCCGCACCTTTGGGGCCGCCGAATTTATGTGCAGATATGCAGCAACAATCAATACCCAGTTCGGTGACATCAATGCGCATTTTTCCAAATGCCTGCGTAGTATCGCTGAACAAAATGGATCCGTTGCGATGAACAATTTCTGCCAGCGAAGAAATATCCTGCACGGTCCCGGTTTCGTTGTTCGCAAGCATAATGGCAACGAGAATTGTATCGGGGCGCAAAACAGCCTGAAGCTCATCGCGGCCGATCAATCCTTCACGATTAACCGGAAGTATGGTAATCTCAAATCCTTCTTTACCGAGTTCATCGCAAACATCGAGCATGGCTTTGTGTTCCGTAGCCACCGTTACAATGTGCCTGCCTTTTGTGGTGTACGTTTTCGCTATGCCTTTGAGTGCGGTGTTGATGGATTCTGTGGAGCCGGAAGTGAAAATAATTTCCTGCGGCTCACAACCCATCAATGCAGCTACCTGTTCGCGCGATTTTTCAACGGCCTCATTGGCAAACCATCCGAAACGGTGTGTGCGGCTTGCGGCGTTACCGAATTCGTGAGAAAAAAAAGGGAGCATCGCCTCGAGCACACGTGGGTCAACGGGAGTTGTTGCGTTATGGTCGAGGTAAATGGGAGATTGCATGTGCAAATATAGGCTGGAGGAGTATTTAAGTAGGCGAGTAGGCAAGATTGAAACTTCCCTACTCGCCTACTCTCATACTTGCCTCCTTAGAAAAAAAGGAGGGTGTCGTCTCCCGTCGACACCCTCCGGAATGTTCCCCGAATAAAACACACGAAATCGGGGAGGAGGCAAATTAGCCGGGTGAACCTTTTGCTGAGAACAACAGCTACGGGGTTAAAAGCAATTGGCCCACCCGGCCGTACTGTTACTGGTGCGTAAGCGTAATTTTTGTCCATGCAGGAACTCCGTTCACTTCGATCTTAATGAAGTAAACTCCTTCCGCCATGTCACTTGTATTGATTTTATGATTGACTTCTCCTGCACCTTGCAGGCTGATAGCTTCTTCCTTCGCCATGCGTCCGGAAACATCGTACAGCATAATCTTCACGGTACCCGCGCCGTTAGCAGTGAACGTCACGTTCAGCGCATCATCACCGGGATTTGGTGAAACAGCCAGTGTTTGCTGCACCGTGTTCACATCCATCGTACCTACTTGTGATTGTGCCGACACCCAGTAGCACGTAGAATCGCAGAACACCTGGTTGGAATCGTACACCGTTACGCACACGTAATACGTTCCGTTGGTTGCGTACACGTGTGAAGGGTTCATCGCGGTGCTGTAATTGCCATCACCAAAATCCCATGAATAGTAACCATTGCTTCCAAGCGTTGAACTCGTGATGTAGAAAACATAACCGAGTGAATCGATCCAGGTGAAGTCAACAATACATCCGCCTGAACCTTGTGCAGTAACCGTGTAACAGGTAGAATCGCAGAACTGCTGGAGCGAATCATATACAGTGAGACAAACGGTATATGTTCCCGCAGTAGCATAGCTATGAACCGGGGATTGCTGTGAACTGTAATTTCCGTCACCGAAATCCCATAGATAAGCTGCACCGGCTCCTACTGTGGATGTTCCCGTGAAGTAAGTAGATCCGGTAGTATCGCTCCACGTAAAATCAGCAGAACAACCGGAACTGGTTACCATAACCGGTAAGCAGAGACTATCCATGCAATTGGAAGATGCATTATATACAGAGAAACACACCATATATGTTCCCGGAGCGGAAAACGTGTAAACCGGATTTTGCATCATTGACGAACTGCTGTTATCGTCGAACCACCAGTAGTAATTTGCACTCGCACTCTGGGCCGGCGAAACAATTCCCGTAAACGTCGTAGTCAGTCCGTTCGTAGTATAACTGAATGTTGCGGAACATTGTGCCGTAGCCCAAAGCGGTAACATCAGAAGCACTGCAAATACGGTGTTGCGGATCATATTCATCGGAAGTAATTGTTTAATCATGATACAAATGTGCAACGACCAACGCAAATGTTCAACTCTACCAAGTGAATTTCTTACGTGTTCAGCAAAATTTGCGGGGGCACAATATCCGGGCTTTGGGCGCCACCAGTCTCACGCATTGACAGACAACGAATACTGCCGGTACAAAGAGCAAGGGTCTGGAGATGCCCTTCCCGAACTTACCGTTACCTTTGACCCGCTCAACACTGTGAATACGCACTCAAAATCCGGGAATTTTATCCTTTTACACCTGATCGTGTTTATCTGGGGATGGACTGCCATCCTCGGAAAAGCGATTGATCTGCCCGCTCTGCAACTGGTCTGGCTGCGCTTACCCATTGCCTTGGGCGGCATATTTCTGTTCCTGGTTTTACGCCGCCAAAGCTTCGTGACGAGCCTGAAAAACCTCGGAATTTACTTTTCAATTGGTTTGATCGTGGCCCTGCACTGGATTGCTTTCTACGCGGCGATCAAGGAAAGCAATGTTTCGGTCACACTCGCGTGCTTTTCCACCGGCTCGCTTTTCTCCGCGTTCATTGAACCGCTTTTTTTCAAACGAAAAATCCGCATGTATGAGATCGTCTTCGGCCTTATGGTTGTTGCAGCGCTCGTGATGATCTTTCGCGTGGAAACACAATACACCTGGGGAATTATTCTCGGTATACTCGCTGCACTTACTTCATCCATGTTTGGTGTGTTCAATGCTATGCTCGTTCGTGGAGGACACAACGGTTCCCTGGTTTCGCTGTATGAAATGACCGGCGGTTTCGTAGGTATGAGCATTTACGTTTTGATTTTCCGTCCGTGGGAAGGTGGATTATTCACGATGACTTCCGATGATTTGTGGTTGTTACTCCTGCTTGGACTGCTGTGCACTTCAGTTCCGTTCCTGATCAGTCTTCACGTACTGAAAACAATAAGTCCCTACACGGTTTCATTAACGCTTAACCTGGAAACGCTGTACGGAATTGTTTTCGCGTATTTTATTTTTCACGAAGACAAACAACTGACCGGTTACTTCTACATCGGTTCAGCAATTATCCTCTCCACTATTTTTCTCAATGCGTGGATTAAATTCCGCGAGCAGAAGAAGGAAAGACTGGCTTTAAGGGGTTAACAGTCCCTGAGGCACGGGTCATCGCGAGACCGGGTCACTGCGAGGCACGAAGCAGTCTCCTCTATCGAGAGGGGATCGCTTCGTGCCTCGCAGTGACCCAACGACAGTCATGGCATCGCGATTGCATCAGTTCTGGCAAATGCATACTGAAACAACTAAAACCAGAACACCATGAAAAAGTCAGCCATCATAATGAGCATAGCACTTATGCTGGGGATGTTTACCCCTGCAATCGCTACTGAAAATCTTCCCGGACCTCCGGAGACAAAAGAAATTACCCTGCAGTTACAGAAGGACAAAGCCGGAGAACCGGGAACTGAACTTCCTGCCGCCCCTACTCCTTCAGCAACGAACGAAGATGCTGCAGCAGCCGATCAACAACATGGCGGAGGAGTAGTTATTGTCTCCGGAACCACATTACTGATCATTATTATCCTGCTCATCATTCTTCTTTAGGAAAATTTATTCCTCCGAAAGGGGCAGTATTTCCACACTGTGGCAACTGCGCATGCGTCGGGAACCGCGCAGAATACTAATCCGGAATAATAATTTCGTCCACGATTTGGGTACGGGTACTTGTTTGTCCGTAATGATCCGTGAACGCCTGGTTAAAAATCACGCGAAACAATCTTACCGGTGATCGTCCATCGTACACCTTATCGCACATGGTTGTGTAGAGGTGATGTGGTGGACTTAACCGTGCAAGAAAAACAGATTCTCCGTCGCGGTTGTTCCGGTTCACGAAGTACGTGCGGATGAATCCATCGTATTTTTCTTTCAGTTGCTGGTCGTAGAAATTCCACGCGGATGAATGTATCCCACTGGCGAGAATTGTACTGTCCATTTGCCGCAGCTCCCGTGCAACTGCATAATCATCCGTGTACCCAAAACCCGTTACAGGTGGAACCGGTTCCCTGACGAGAAAAAGAAAATGATCGAACTGGAACCATTGGTGATACGGATTCATCTGGTTCTTGTTGAACCCGTACGTTTTTCCGTCTGCGGTTTCTACTTCATACGTGAAGTACTGGTTGAACGGTGTGTCGTGCCAACCGATCGGGGCTGGACGCAACCAGAGAAATGAAAGCAAAACCACAACAACGGAAAGACGGAAGAGTGTTTTGTTTCCAAAGAAAGTACGCATGTGTCTTCGCTCCCGGATGAGCAAAATGATCAACCCGAGATCGACAAGAATCCATTTCCAGAACAGCATACTGCCGAATACAAATATTCCGATGTGCATCAGGATCAGCAGCGACAAAAGCGCGATGGCAACTTTTCTTTTGCGCAGCAGGAAAATTGCGCACAGTTCCACGCACAGTACAAAACACTGCATAACGGGGCCCACGGTATCCAGGAAATCGCGAAAATTCTGAATTGTTTCCGGCGAACTGCAACCGAGCCATCCACGCAGGTGTACGTTGTTGAAGAGATCAACGGGATTATTGTTTGCAATCCATTCAAACCCGTTTGGTGAAATGGCGATCTTGCTCCAGCCACTCGCAAAATAATTGGACGCCACGATGCAAAGCACCAGGTAGAAAAACGGTATGCTCAATTCTTTGATGAACCCGCGCAGGTACCGGTGCGCAACAAACATCATGAGAATGTCGAAGAGCATGCGTTTGTCGAACATCGGGAAGCCGGCGACAGGATAATTGAATTGCGCCCGGTACACCAGCGCCCACGCGATAAAAAGCGGTGTCAAAACCGGAAACCGGAACAACAGCACCGCAAGAATCATCAGCGCAAACCGGTCAAAATAAAACGCGTGATCCAGGTAATAGTTGTAATCGTATGTCGCCAGTTCCCAGGCAAGCACACAGGCAACACCGGAAATAAAAACGCGCTCGGCAACAGTATACGTCACCGGATTTTCTTTGCACCACCGTTTGGCAACCGCAATGGGAATATACAGGGCAACAATTCCCAGCGTGAAAACCGGGTTGGCCAGGCTACTCAGCAGGATTGAAAAAGAATGAAACGGATCTCCCGCGAGCCAGTTGTTGGTATCGCCCAAAAACATTTTGCCCAGCTGCGCAAAATGACCGAGAAACCCTTTGAAGAAAACAGATGTTCCCAGGAAGTGTATTCCGGAAAAGATCAGGAGGGCAAGAAAAATCTGTCCGTATACAGAGCGACAAAAAGAAGTCATCCATTGTTTCATCGCTCTGCACGCATCTGCTGCGCGGGTAACTGTTTATTCTTTCACGAGCGCCACGTAGGCAGCACCAGTCTCCATTGTGATGCGGATCATATACGATCCTGCGGCGAGTTCCGACAAATTAAATTCTTCGCGTTGCTGCCCGGATTGATTAACCGTTTTTGTTTCACTGAACACGATGCGTCCGCCGAGGTCCGTGAATTCAATCGTTACATCGCCCACAGTGGTCAGCGAGTACTCCAATACCACCTGGTCGCTGGCCGGATTTGGCATCGCCTGCAATGCAGAAATTCCGGATGAATATTCTTCGTAACCAATAGACGAAGGAACAATCACGGTATCGCAGAACGTGTCCGTGCATCCGTCGAACGTGGTCATGGTTACGCAAACCGTGTACGTTCCGGGTGCAGCGTAAGTGTGATTGACAATCAACCCCGTTCCGGGCGCAGTTGCATCACCGAAATCCCAGGTGTATGTATTCAACGGGCTCAACGGAGTTGGTGTGAAAGCCATATTCCCCGCCAGGTAAATATTCGTGAATGTAACCGGGCACACGGTGGTGAATACGATGTTTACCGTATCGCAAAACTGGGCGGTACAATTGTTCGTTGAGTCTACCACGGTAAGACAAACAGTGTACGTTCCTGCACTGGCGTATGTGTGCGTGGTAATGAACCCATTTCCAGGTCCACTTGCATCACCAAAATCCCAGGTATACGTCCAGTTGATATCAAATGGCTGCGCGGTGAATGTTTGTTGTCCCGCAATCAGTGACATATTCGTCCACGTTACGTTACAGCTTGGCGGCGCGATGTAAACGATAACCGTATCACAAACTGTATACGTACAATACCCACCTGTGTCGGAAACGGTGAGACAAGCTACATACGTTCCGGATGAATCATAGGTGTGCGTTGCATTCACGCCTGTACCCGTTGTGCTGTCGCCGAAATCCCAGGTGTAAACAAGGTTCGTGGAGAAAGGTTGTCCCTGGAAATCTGCATCCCCGGTTGTGGTATCAACAGTAACTGTAAACGAAGGCATTGTTCCCTGCGCAACGAAAACCGTATCGCTGTATGTCGACGAGCAAAACGAAGTAGTGAAAATCGTCAACGATACTTCGTAATACCCGCAAGCGTCGTAGGTATGTTGCGGATTCTGTTGTGTAGCGGGAGCTGAATTATCGCCGAACTGCCAGAACCACGTAGCGATACTTCCGCTTGACGTTGTTGAAGAATCGCTGAATGTAAATGTGTTCAGGTTATTGGTGTACCCGAAGTCGGCCTGGCATTGTGCGTAAGCATTGAAAGCAACAAAAAGGGTCGCGAGGGAAAAGAAGAATTTTTTCATGTATGAGTTTTGGATGCGCTAATGTAATAAAACGGCGATTACTCCAGCACAACTTTCCCTCCTGCATTTCCTCTCCCGGGAACAACCACGCGGTAATTCTACAATCCCGATGCAAGCATGGATTTGGCTTGGCGTTTTACGCATGAAATATCTGGCCGGAAGGAGCGTTACTCAAATGTATCACCATTTATTCGCTTAATTTCGTGTACAACCTGAAATGCTGAAACGACGGATATTTTTGCTTTTTGCATGCCTGCCCTTCTGCGTTTTTTCGCAGCAAAATCTTGTGCCTAATTCTTCCTTCGAGGAATACAACAGCTTGCCCACTTCTCCCGGAGATGCGAAAGAAACCATCAAGGACTGGAAAATTGCCAATGAGCAAGGTGGCGGAGATTATTACCACGTTGATTCACCCAGCAAAAATTGCCAGGCCGAACAAAATTATTTCGGCAGCGAGGCTCCGCATAGCGGCAAAGCATACGCAGGATTTTGTGTTACTCCCCAGTACCGGGAATTTCTTGCCTGCCAGTTAAAAACGCCTTTGGTTAAAGGCAAGCAATACAGGATCTCTTTATTCATCAGTCACGGAGACAAAAAGTCTGTGAGTTACCTGAAAGAGATCGGTGTTTTGTTTCTGAAAAAAGAATTCATCCTGCCTTTCGGCATCCCGATGAGTCTTCCACCGCAGATTGTTTTTTACCAGGACACCGGGTTCACCCAACACGATGGCTGGCAGGAACTTTCTGCTGTGTACACTGCGAATGGTACGGAACAATGGATGTACATCGGTGGTCATGAATGGCAATGCGACACGTGTAAATCGGTTCCCGGTGCTCCGCGCAAAGAGAATCCATACATCTTCGGTGGAATTGTCATGAAAGAAGCGCACTATTACGTCGATGATGTTTCGGTCACTGAAATTATCCCGGAAGAAATCAAAACCGGTGCTCCCGACACAACCGAAACTTTTGTAACGGGTCAGGTCTATACATTCAACAACATTCATTTCGCAAACAACAGTGCGGTACTGGAAAAAGGCGATCAGCCCGACCTGGAAAAAATTCTCGCGTACCTGAAAGCGAATCCGGGTGTTTCGGTTTCAGTTTTCGGTTACACCGATAATGTTGGAAGTGAAGAAGACAATCTCCGGTTATCACTTGCGCGTGCACAGGCGGTGAAGAACTACTTCATGGAAAACGGAATTGAAGAAGACCGGATTTCCGCTGAAGGTTTTGGCGAATTTCATCCCGTTGCAACGAATGATACGGAAGCGGGTCGCGCACTCAATCGCAGAGTGCAGTTTCTCTTCGATAAATAAAGTCTGGTCCGTTTAATGACGCCGCGAATTACACGAATTGCGCGAATGCATAATTGGCGTAATTCGTATAATTCGCGGCTTAATTTATTAGTGCTACAGCTTCACCACTTTCGTGCGCATCACTTGTCCATCCTGCGCGATTTCGAGAAAGTAAACTCCCGCCGGCTGATCTGCAATGTCGATCGTGATGTTTGAACCGCTCACGTTGGATTGCTGTGCAACGATTTTACCCTGCACGTCAAATACCGTCACCGTAGCCGAAGCGAATGCGTTGTTCTGCGTAACCGTGAAATTTCCGTTCGTTGGATTTGGCGCCACCGAAATTTCATTTTGAGCCGAAGCGTTTATTCCCACTGACAACACTATCACGCATGCAGAAGTGTCGACGCATGGGGCCTGTATCACAATCACCGCGTAGTTTCCATTCACCGACGGAGAAAAAGCCTGGTTTGTTTCTCCGGGAATAATGGCATTACCATTTGCGCAATCGATCCACTGGTAGGTTGCGCCGGATGCGTTCGACTGAAGTGTTGCACCGGAAAGTGTGGTGGTCACGTCAACCGTACCAATAGTCAGGTCGAGGGTAATTACACTGTCGCATCCTGCGACGTTAGGAATCGTATCGAGGTATGTTCCGCTCGCAGTGTATACATTGCCCTCCGGCGACGTGTAACTGAAGCACGAGAATACAAGATTCGAACTTGCCGTTGGCGAATTTACCGTCAGCCCGATTGTAATTACACTGTCGCAACCAGCCGCATTCGGAATGGTATCCATGTACGTGCCACTTGTGGTATACACGTTGCCCGATGGTGACGTATAATTTCCGCAGGTAACGGCGTTCATGGATGACAGGGATGCATTGTTCACCGTAAGATTGATGGTGATCACACTGTCGCAACCGGAAACATTCGCGATGGTATCCATATACGTTCCACTCATGGCGTACACGTTGCCCGATGGTGAAGTATAGTTTCCGCAAACCGCAGGATTGATTGATGCAGTACTCGCGCTGTTAATTGTAAGATTGAGTGTGATCACACTATCGCAACCAGCCACGTTCGCAATAATGTCCTGGTAAACACCCGACACCGGAAAAACGGCCCCGCTCGGCGCCGTATATGGTCCGCAGGTAGTGGAAGTAATAGACGAAGTTGTACTCGCGCAAAAGTTCTCACCCAGCAACACGACATTGTCAACAAGCCAGGTGTCTGTTGATGAACTTGAACGCGCAGTAATACGGAATGCAATGTTTGTTACACCGCCGGGAAATGCGACTTCTACGGTGCTGTAACCAAGCGTTGTTTGAGGACCCGTGCTGACCGGTTGGTACAAAGCTTCGCTGGCCGGCAAATAATAAGGCCGCGCAACCCCGGTAGCAGAGTACGGCCACGTACTGTTATCGTTTACTGCACCGCGGATCCGAACACGATTGACGTAGGTGAAACCTCCATCGATGCTGTATGCAACCAGCACATAGTCCAGGTTGTCTGGTCCACCGCCAGATCCGAGCAGGTTCATTGCTGCAAGATTGAACCGCACGCGGATGCTGTCGTATCCGGCCGGAATAACGGTGTTCGCGAAATTCAGTACAAGTCCGCCGCTGTTTGTTGTTGTTTCCCACGCGCGCGAACCTCCGATTCCAAGCGGACTGTTTGCCGGCGCAGCTGAAGCAGAGGAAAATCCGCTGTTGTAAATCACGGGGCCTGTGAAACTCCACACCGGTGCGGCAGGTGCAATTTCAAAATCCTGGAAGGCGAGTGTGTCGATGTTCAATTGGGCATGAAGCGCAGCAGTAAGCAGCGTAGCGGAAACGAGTAGCAGTTTTTTCAAGAGTGTTGGTTTTAGGTGAGTGCCGCTCAAACTTAGTGAATTTTGACCAGTAGCGGAAGCGATCGCAACGGTAGGTAGTTGGTCAATTTCAGATAATATAACCACATAGGGACATAGGTTACATAGTTTTTCGTAAGGCGACATAAGTTCACATCAGCAGCCAACATTGCCTCAGGCAATGCTATGTGAGCTTTGTTGGAAGCTATGCCTATGTTCTCCTATGCGCCTATGTGGTTCATAAAAACAAACTGACCCACTGGCCAACGGCAGTAGTGAGGATGCGGCCCAACGCGCTTTAACATTCATTTTCACCGAACTGTTGATCGCGCACTGCCGCTGCTACTGCTACTGCAACTGTTTCCGTACCTTTGTACCCGTGCCGGAATTCTCTCCATACTGCAACAGCCTCACCCATTTTTCACGCTGGAAAACACGGGTTGTACACGTAGGCGATCTCACCATTGGCGGCAATCACCCGATCCGTATTCAATCGATGACCACTACGGATACGATGAACACCATCGCTACGGTGGAGCAATCGATCCGCATGATTGAAGCGGGTTGTGAACTGGTGCGTATTACCGCTCCGAGTATCAAGGAAGCGGAGAACCTTGCCGCAATTAAAAACGAACTTAGTAAGCGCGGTTACAAAACTCCGCTCGTTGCAGATATTCACTTCACACCCAATGCTGCAGAAATTGCTGCACGTATTGTAGAAAAGGTGCGTGTGAATCCGGGGAACTATGCCGACCGGAAAAAATTTGAACACATTGAGTATACAGATTCGGCATACGACGATGAACTCCAACGCATCCGCGAACGGTTTTTGCCCCTGGTGAAAATCTGCAAAGAGAACGGAACGGCCATGCGCATCGGAACGAACCACGGTTCATTGAGCGACCGCATCCTGAGCCGTTACGGCGACACACCGCTGGGCATGGTAGAATCTGCCATGGAATTTCTACGCATCTGCGGCGATGAAAATTACCACGACATCGTACTGTCGATGAAAGCCAGTAACCCGCAGGTGATGGTGCAGGCGTACCGTTTACTCGTGAAATACATGATGGAATCGGGAATGGATTACCCGCTTCATCTTGGCGTGACGGAAGCCGGTGATGGCGAAGACGGAAGAATAAAATCGGCGGCCGGCATAGGAACGTTACTCGAAGATGGATTGGGTGATACCGTTCGTGTTTCACTGACTGAAGATCCGGAGTTCGAAATGCCGGTAGCGAAAATGCTGGTCGATCGTTATTCGATACGGGCAGCCGGTGAAAAAATTCCGCCGGTAAAAACAGAAGGCGAAAAAATTGTGCTTCCCTATTCGCCGTATGAATACGAACGAAGAAAGTCGGTGAAAGTTGGAAACATCAGCGGCTCAACTCCACCGGTTGTTATTGCCGATTTCAGCCGGAAAGAAAAAATTACCGTGGCTTCGCTGTTTGCGGTCGGGTACAATTATTCCGTCAATCTTGATAAGTGGAACCTCACCGACCAGGCCTGCGACTTTATTTATGCCGGCGATCATTCCATCGATTTTGAAATTCCCGGGACACTCGGTGTCATTGTGAACTCCGGAAAGTGGAATGAGTCACCTTCCAAAGACCGCCACTACCCGCTTTTCTGCGGAAGTGAGTTTTTCAGTGCGGAGAAAAAATCCGATGAAATTAATTTTGTGGCTGCTGATCTTTCGACGCTCACTGGGGAATTTCTTGCGCAGATCTCCGCAGAAAAAACAGTGGTGCTTGTGCTCGACACAACGCATCCACACGGAATGACTGAGCAACGCCGGGCGTTTATTCAGCTCATGGAAAATGAATGTCATCTGCCTGTAATTATCAAACGCAATTACATGGATGATGATGAAGAACATTTTCAGCTTCACTCGGCAACCGATTGCGCGGCTTTGCTGCTCGATGGAATGGGCGATGGCGTATGGCTTAAAACAGGTGTAAACGTTTCAGCCATAGCCATAAACAAAACCGCTTTCGGAATTTTGCAGGCTACGCGTACACGCATTTCGAAGACTGAATATATCTCGTGTCCATCTTGTGGACGCACACTTTTTGACCTCCAGGAAACCACTGCAAAAATCCGCAACCGAACACATCATCTCAAGGGTGTGAAAATCGGAATCATGGGCTGCATTGTAAACGGTCCCGGAGAAATGGCCGACGCCGACTACGGTTACGTTGGCACAGGAATTGGCAAGATCACGCTGTACAAAGGCAAGGAAGTTGTAAAACGCAACATCCCCGAAAGTGAAGCGGTAGATGCATTGATCAACCTGATCAGGGAACATGGCGACTGGATTGAAGTGCCGGTTCACGCCTGAGTTATTCACAAAACACCGGGGTTATTAACAATTGCCTATTGACAATTACGATGCCACCTGCCCGCCCGGCATAGGGGCTAAGTCTATTTTTGTTATAGAAAACCCACTTTTCGCATGAAAAAGAACGCTATTCTCTTTTCACTGGTGCTTTTAGCCCTTACCGGCTCAGCCCAGATCACGGTTACTTCTGCAATTGTTCCCCAGTATATCCAGGGGAATAACGGAACGAATAATAACCGCACTCCTTTCTGGTGTTGGGTTGAACTCAGCGGATTAACCCCGGGTGGAACTTACCGTTACTACACCACCATGGACTCGCTGAACGCATCTCCTACCTCCAATGGAGCGGGAAATTCGTACCTCATCAACAGCATGAGTGGAACGGTGCGCCGGACGGCCAATGTGTCGCTGAGCAATTCTGCAGGATATGATTCATTACTGGCAACCAATGCCGGCACGTATGCAGGATGGATTGGTTGTGAGCCAACCGGGAACGGAAGATTTACTCCGGGCACAACGCTGTATCCAAAACTCATTGTGAATAATGGCGCTGGAGGTGCAACCGTTGCTAACCGCGTACTGCTTTCCGCGTACCCGGTAACAGTGATCAATTACGGAACCACGGCATCAGCTACGGAAGGAACTGCATTGTACGACTCGCTGAATGCTGCACCGAAAAATTTCATTTGTCTGTACGACAATACATCCGGTATCGGTCGTCCCATCAGCATTGCCATTACAGAAAATGACGGCATGGATCTGTACACGGTATCGAGCATTGCTTCATTCTACAACATGAATGCAGATACTCTGCCGATGCGTTGGGGAACCATTATTCCGAATCTTCTTGGCAATGGCATCCGTGCAATTGAAGAAAGAGATTTTACTTCCGGTGCCCCCGTTGATCTTGTGGCAGACGCTGACGGATGGTGGTGTTCAGGTGTAAACACCGTGAACATGACTGGTGGAAATTCAGGAACTAACCTGAATTCCACGTTTGACCTTGTATCGTCTGCAGTAATTCCCGATACCGTGTGGGTAGGACTTTCGGCGAACTTCAACGCAACTACAAATGATACTGCTGCGAGCATCATGTGGGATTTTGGTGATACAGCTACTGCATCCGGCGCAAGCACTACGCATACGTACACATCGCAGGGAGTTGTTTCCGTTACCGTGGTTATTTCCAATGGCGGATGTACAGATACAATCTGGCACAACGTTGTGGTCATGCTCGGAACAAATATTCCGCGCCAGCTTATACTTGCTTTCGATGTATTCCCGAATCCTACAACAGGAATCGTGAACGTTACAGCGAAAACCGGAACAGAAAAAGAAGTGGTTGTATACAATGTCCTCGGTGATGCGGTGTATTCACAGACATTCACCGGCACTGCATTCACAGCTGATCTTTCTTCATTGGAGAAAGGTGTTTACTTCATGCGCATCCGGGAAACGATTCAGGGTGGGAAGACTGCGACGAAGAGAATTATCATCGAGTAGCCTTTACCACTTAGGCACTTAATACAAAATAGGCTTCACTTAGGTTTAACGCTAAGTGAAGCCTGAGTTTTTTTAGGGCTAAGTGGTTAAGAAAAAATCAATCGAGTTTCAGGACTGCCATAAACGCACTCTGCGGCACCTCTACACTTCCGATCTGGCGCATGCGTTTCTTTCCTTCTTTCTGCTTCTCGAGAAGTTTACGTTTACGGGAGATATCACCACCGTAACATTTCGCGGTAACGTCTTTGCGGATGGCAGAAATATTTTCGCGGGCAACAATCTTTGCCCCGATCGCGGCCTGTATGGCAATCTGGAATTGCTGGCGCGGAATAAGTTCTTTCAGTTTTTCGCAGATCTTCTTTCCGAAATCGTGCGCGCGTGTGCGGTGAATCAAAGCCGACAATGCATCAACCGGTTCGCTGTTGATGAGAATATCGAGCTTCACCAGGTCCGACTGGCGGTAATCGACCGGGTGATAATCAAACGAAGCGTAACCTTTGGAAATTGATTTCAGCTTGTCGTAAAAGTCGAATACAATTTCTCCCATCGGCAACTCGAAGATCAGTTCAACGCGGTCCGTTGTGAGGTATTGCTGATTCACAATAACGCCGCGCTTGTCCATGCACAACTTGATGATGGAACCCACGTATTCTGATTTCGAAATGATATTGGCTTTGATGTATGGCTCTTCGATGAAGTCGAGCTTCGTTGGATCGGGCATGTCGCTCGGATTATTCATGTGAATAATCTCTCCGTCGCTTTTATGCGCGATGTACGATACGTTAGGAACAGTCGTGATAACCGTCATGTTGAACTCACGCTCCAAACGTTCCTGCACAATTTCCATGTGCAGCATGCCCAGGAATCCGCAACGGAATCCAAAGCCAAGGGCTGCAGATGCTTCCGGTTCCCAGGTAAGTGATGCGTCGTTGAGCTGTAGTTTCTCCATGGAGTAACGAAGCTCTTCGAAATCGTCAGTATCAACCGGGTAAATCCCGGCAAATACCATTGGCTTTACATCTTCGAATCCCTGTATTCCTGAAGTGCATGGATTGGCAACCGTTGTAATGGTATCACCCACTTTTACTTCACGCGCATCTTTGATCCCGGAAATGATGTAACCCACGTCTCCTGTTTTCACAGAGTCGCGCGGCTCAAGTCCGAGTTTCAGGATCCCAACTTCATCTGCAAGATATTCTGCGCCGGTGTTGAAGAATTTTACTTTCTCGCCCTTCTTGATCTCTCCGTTCTTCACTTTGAAGTACGCAATGATTCCGCGGAATGAATTGAATACGGAATCAAAGATCAGCGCCTGCAGCGGAGCATTCGGGTCTCCTTTCGGAGGAGGAACGCGTTCAACGATTGCAGAAATAATGGCTTCAATGCCCAGGCCGGTTTTGCCGGATGCGGCGAGAATTTCATCGCGCTCGCAACCGAGAAGATCAACGATCTGGTCTTTCACTACTTCCGGCTCAGCGCTTGGAAGGTCAATTTTATTGAGGACGGGAATAATCGTGAGATCATTTCCCAAAGCGAGATATAAATTCGAAATGGTTTGTGCCTGGATCCCCTGCGCAGCGTCTACGATCAGCAATGCGCCTTCGCAGGAAGCAATGGAACGGGAAACTTCGTATGAGAAATCGACGTGGCCGGGAGTATCAATGAGGTTGAGTGCGTACTTCTCCCCTTTGTACTCAATGTTCATCTGGATCGCGTGACTCTTGATCGTGATGCCACGTTCTTTCTCGAGGTCCATATCATCCAGCACCTGCGCTTCCATGTCGCGTTTGGAGATGGTTTTGGTAAACTCGAGCAGGCGATCGGCCAGAGTTGACTTTCCGTGGTCGATATGGGCAATAATACAGAAGTTGCGAATGTGTTTCATGACTCTAAAAGGGATGCAAATGTACGTAAAAATGAGGCTCATTTTTTTGTTTCTGGTGCCGGGTTTCGGGTTATGCACGAAGCCCGGAACCAGAAACCAGAAACTGGTAAACATAGTTTCGTTACTTTTGCGCCCGTAATCCGTTCCCATGAAAGTCATTGACCATCTTAAATCGGCGAAATCAACCCTGTTTTCGATCGAAATTCTTCCCCCGCTGAAAGGCAAGAGCATTCAATCCATTTACGAAGGCATTGATCCGCTTATGGAATTCAAGCCCTCGTTTGTAGATGTGACGTACCACCGCGAGGAATACGTGTACAAAAAACGCGACGGTGGTTACCTCGAGAAAGTGTCCATCCGCAAACGCCCGGGAACGGTAGGCATTTGTGCGGCCATCATGAACCGGTATCACGTGGATGCGGTTCCGCACATCATCTGCGGTGGATTCACGAAAGAAGAAACGGAAACGGCTTTGATCGATCTGCATTTCCTGGGGATCGACAACGTGTTGCTGCTGCGCGGCGATGCGATCAAAACAGAAACGCAATTTGTTCCGGAGCCGAACGGGCATCCGTTTGCGATTGATCTCGTGCGCCAGGTAAGTGAAATGAATAAAGGAAAATACCTGCACGAAGATGTGGTAGACATGGCGCCAACGAATTTCTGCGTGGGCATTGCCGGTTATCCTGAAAAACATTTTGAAGCGCCGAACCTGTACGCCGACCTGAAATTTCTGAAGGACAAAGTCGATGCGGGCGCTGAATATATTGTTACGCAAATGTTTTTCGACAACAGCAAGTTTTTTGCTTTCGTGAAACAGTGCCGCGAAATCGGGATCAACGTTCCGATCATTCCGGGACTGAAAATCCTCACGCAGAAAAAACAGCTGCTCACGCTTCCGAAAATATTTCACATTGATGTCCCGCAGGATCTTTACATCGAAGCTGATAAATGCAAAACCGATGCTGAAGTGCGTGAAGTAGGAATCAAATGGTGTATCCAGCAATCCAAAGAGCTGATGCAAGCCGGCGTGCCTTGTTTGCATTTCTACACGATGGGCACTTCGGAGACAACGCGCAGAGTGGCGAGCCAGGTGTTTTGATTGGTTGATGTCAGACTTCGGCGAGCTTGTCCAGAGCGAAGCCGAAGGGCTCTGTCTGACAAGCAGTTTTAAAACAAGAATGGAGTTTAAAGAACGATTGCAACCCTGTCGCTTGCCGACTTTTGATCGAAGCACCTTGTCAGACCGAGCGGAGCCGAGGTTGACATCAACTAATCGAAAAGCATCTCCAGCACTTTTTCGGACGACAACCGGCAATTCTCCTGCCAGTGATCAAAATCGCCATCGTCTGAAACCCATTTGAACGCGCGCAGCTTTACATTTTTCCGCAGGCAGACTTTCGCGATTCCATACAACTCCATATCGAAAATGGAACTCGACCGGATCATGCTGAGATATTCCGGTGAGTACTTAGGATGCTGTTTGTGATCGTAGAAATAGTCGGTGGTAAAACACGAGTGCTGCAGTGTTGAATTGATCACAAGCTGGTGCGTGTCTTCTTCAAAAGGTGTGTGACCATAATCGCTCAGTGGTCTTCCATCAATATCCTGGAACACGGAGCCGACGGAAATTATTTCTCCGAGTTTATGCTGCACCGATCCGCAGGAACCGATGTTGATGATTTCCGTGTACCCTTTCTCGATGAGTTCAGAAGCCGCGAGCGCTGCGTTCAGTTTGCCAACACCGGAATAATAAACAGGAATTCCGTTCAGTTCTTTCGCATGATGAACTTCATCGGGCAGCGCAACAAGGAGTGCGGTTTTCATGGCGGCAATTTACATAGCCCGGGTGAAACAACGAAACAGTTTTTTGTCACATCGAGTGTTTTGAGGAACGAAAAACGTATCGGGATGCGACAAAAAACTGTTTCGCTCCGCACTTAAACTTCATGGCCCGGACAACGCCCCGCTCAATCATTCAAAAAGAAATTCCAATCCGCATCCCGATACAATTTGCTCCGCAAATCACCCGACATGACGGATTGGGATTTCTTTTGAATGACTTTGTGTAAAACCGAATAGCTCAGGCTTAATTTGTCATGTCGAGTGTTCGACGTGGGAGAACACATCGAGATGCGGCAAAAACTGTTTCGCTCCGCACTTAAATTTCATGGCCCGAACAACACCCCGCTCAATCATTCAAAAAGAAATCCCAATCCGCGTCCCGATACAATTTGCTCCGCAAATCACTCGACATGACGGATTGGGATTTTTTTTTTGAATGACTTGGTGTAAAACCGAATAGTTCAGGCTTAATTTGTCATGTCGAGTGTTCGACGCAAGAGAACACATCGAGATGCGGCAAAAAACTGTTTCGCTCCGCACTTAAATTTCATGGCCCGAACAACGCCCCGCTCAATCATTCAAAAAGAAATTCCAATCCGCGTCCCGATACAATTTGCTCCGCAAATCACCCGACATGACGGATTGGGATTTCTTTTTGAATGACTTTGTGTAAAACCGAATAGCTCAGGATTAATTTGTCATGTCGAGTGTTCGACGCAGGAGAATGTATCGAGACGACAAATTAAGCCTGAGCTATTCGGTCTGCGGAAATTTTCTTCCGTTTACAAACGTTTGCGCTGGCTCTACCGGGCGCGCAACCGTATGTTTGCAGCATGAGAAAGATTGCTGTTTATATTTTAGAGTGTTCAGACGGAACATATTATACAGGTGTTTCAAATGATCCCGAACGTCGCGAACGGGAACACAATGAAGGTCTTGATCCCGATGCTTACACTTATTCGAGAAGACCCGTTAAAATTGTTTGGGGCGAATTCTATTCCTCTCCACTTCTTGCCATAGCCACGGAAAAGAAAATTAAAAAATGGAGCCGTGCGAAAAAGAAAGCCATTATCGAAAACCGCTGGGAGGACCTGAAACAACTTTCGAAAAAGAAATTCCCCAAGGCTGAATAACTCAGGCAGGTTGGGTCGAACAACAGCCCTGTTTTTGCCGCATCTCGATACGTTTTTCGTTCCTCAAAACACTCGATGTGACAAAAACAGGACTGTTGTTCATGATCACTCAAAAAAGAAACTCAAGCCGCCACGTCGAGTGATTTGCGCAGCAATTGTATCGAGATGCGGCAAAACATGGCCATTGTTCTCGGCCACTCAAAAAAGAAACTCAAGCCGTCACGTCGAGTGATTTGCGCAGCAAATTGTATCGAGATGCGGCAAAACGCGGCCATTGTTTTCGGCCACTCAAAAAAGAAACTCAAGCCGTCATGTCGAGTGATTTGCGCAGCAATTGTATCGAGATGCGGCAAACACGGCCATTGTTCTCGGCCACTCAAAAAAGAAACCCAAGCCGTCATGTCGAGTGATTTGCGCAGCAATTGTATCGAGATGCGGCAAACACGGCCATTGTTCTCGGCCACTCAAAAAAGAAACTCAAGCCGTCATGTCGAGTGATTTGCGCAGCAAATTGTATCGAGACGCGGCTTGAGTTTCTTTTTTGAGTGGCCGGAAGATTCTACGCGGTGGCTGTTGCCCGACTACTACCGCAGCTCCGGATACTTATCCAACACATTCTGCACATTTGCAGCAACGGTCTCCCGGTTATGCGTATTGGCTAACTTTCCCAGCATCTCCAAAACAAGTATCGCCCGCGACCGGTCACTGCGTTGTTCTTCATCAAGAACGGCCATGCGCTTCCAGAGCACAAGATCAGCGGAAAGTGTTTTGATCAAAGCATTGCTGAGCTCATCTCCGCGCGCTGTTTCACCGGCCATGTAGTACACGTTGATCGCATAATAATCTGAAGCTCCCGGTGTATGGCGCGATGGAGAAAACTTTGCGTAAACGCTGTTGAGTAAAGCAACGGAACGTACTGTATCGCCCGACTGCAACAGCATTTCAGCTGTGTGTGTTCCCTGGAGATGATAATTGGTGATCCACGCACGTGCGGCAGTTCCGTCGACACAGGTGGTATCTGTGGAGAAAAATTTCGTGATGTTTTTGGTGAGCAACGTCAATGATGCCACATGCGTCCATGCCATCGAAGCCTTGTTCTCCGGTTCATGCGCAGGAATAAAACGCATGATCATTCCTTCGAGAAAAAAATAATCAGAGAGGTACCGCGGAGCTGATGAAGTCACCGACATGTACACCGGGCGCGATGTGTAATTCGAAAGCACAATATCGAGCATGGCCATTTCACCGGTGATCAGGTATTGCCTGTCAATTTTTATCTCGGCAGAATCCTGTTTGTTCAGCAGTTCATATTGACCGAAAAGAGCCGCGGGTTTTTGCACAACAATGTTGCACGCCTTGAAGCAGGTCATTTTCTTCCCGGGATTCAGCTGGTCGTCTGTGTAAATCTGCGTTGCAAAAAAATCAGGCGCACTCACACGGGTCCAATCATTTCCCTGGTACCGGTAAAAGACTTCGTTCTGGCTATAGACTTCAGAAGTCAACGTAAGCTGAACGGGTAACGAGCCAAACAATCCTTCGCGGTGACGGTCAAGATACTTGGGTACACTCAACAGCGACAGGTTCAAAACGGTTACATCTTTTCGCACACCTTTGATCCATTGCATGTACCACAACGGAAATGTGTCATTATCACCTGATGTGAAAAGAATTCCATTCCTGTCGCAATTCTCCAGCAAAGCCGTGGCTATTCCGCGCATGAACGGATCGTAGAGGTCTTCGGAAAAATAGCTGTTGAATGCGGATTCACGATGATAATAAATCAGGTCGTTGTACGCAGAAACAATTTCGTTCGCATACTTGGTGGTTATTTCACCTACGAGAACGCCAAAATGCGGATTGCGTTTACGCAGGACATCGTACGCCGCAATGCTCTTTTTTTCATTCTCGATGAACAGGTTGATGCGTTCTGATTCCGGCAGATTAAGTTGCTCATCCAGGTGAAATGCATACTGCGGATCAGTGTACCCAATCGCCATATTCGAATACGCTCTTCCGAGCGACTCCAGCACGGTGTCATTTTTAGGTGTTGAGTTTCCGAAGTCGACAATGATATCCTTGTCCCAGCCTTTGTAACCATAATAGGGACAACGGGAAAAATCATACAGGCTGACGTAGCGAAGATCAGTCCTCACGCGTTCCGTGAAACTCGCTGTCATTCCCTTGGAAAAAATAGTCAGCTGCTGGTACTTACCCGATGCCGATGACCAGAAAAGTTCATCCGTAATCACACTGGTCTTTTCTGTTTCCTTGTTGTATTGTGTTTTTGCGATGTGCCAGCCGTCGCGTTTTTTATGGTACGCGATTCCATCCGCAGGCTCATCGTCAGGAACAGAATAATTGCTGTACAGTTTTGTGGCAATACTTTCGATGCCCGGATAGTGTATGGCAAATAACTTTACTCCGGGAAATGTCAGCAACATTAACACGAAACACAACTGAGTAGTTTTGATCATGGCGTCTTAGCAATAGAGTTAATCCGGATCTTTTACGTCCTTCAGAAATTTTAATCGGATTTTTTCAGCGCGATCCGAAATTTGTGTTGAACCAGCGGACTTTGCAGAGTCCCTGATCATACGCAAAGCACGCGCAAGATTGGTCTTTTCATACATTTCGTATTTCTGCCCAGGTTCAGCATTGATCCTGATTAAACGCGCTTCACATGAATCCAGGACCAGCGAACTGGTCATGTCACCTTCCGCGACACGATTAACCTTGTAATAGGTCGATGCTGCGAGAGCATCAACGGAAGGATCCATCCACTGGCTCAATGGAAAATATTCGTAGCATGTCTTGATCATCCGTGCCGACATTTGTGCGTTCCGCGTTGACATATATTCAGCCGCATCCAACATACAAATGCGATAATTCAAAATAAAAACCCGCGCGGCTCCCCTGTCGAATGCTGTTGTATCATGTACAAACGAATTGAGCATTCTCGCAGCGAAAATATCGTCCGAGGCAACTCTCAGAAAACCACGAATTCCACTGGACTCGACCTGTTGAGCCGGAATGAATCGTGCCAGGAGCCCTTCGTTAAAGAGAAATTCATCCAGGAAAAATTCCCTGTGACCAATCGAGAAATAAATAGGTCTTTCTTTATAGTTGGACACCACAATGTCCAGTATAGCCATTTCACTTAACGAATAATACGGCTTCTTCAGAAAAAGAACCGCTGAGTCCTCGGTCGGCAATAAGTTATATTCCGTGAAAGTCTCTTTCGTTTTGTGCATGACCAGATGCGCAGGCCTGTACGTCACTAGTTCCTGCTGGTAATCTTCAAGAAATACTTTTCCTACGTTATCTTTCATGAACGTTGTTGGCTCTACCCGGCCGGCGTAATTATCATACATCAGGAAGTAACCATTCGATTGCTCGTAATCCGCTTGTTCGATGCTAAATGTAATTGCGTTGTCCTTCCGGTCGCTGCTTCGGTATCTCTCCATGTAAGCGGTACGTCCCAGCAGTGAGGTGCAAATTACCACAACATCCGTTCGGATTTTTTTTATCGTTTGCAGGTACCACAACGGGTACGTATCGTTATCGCCGTATGTGAAAAGAATCGCATGCTTATCGCAGTTGTTGAGCATTCCTTCTGCAAATCCGATCATCAGAGGATCATAAAATTCTTCGTTGAAATATTTCATGACCTCCGACTCCCTGTGAAAAAACAGCATCTGGTCATAATAATCCATCACGTCATTGTAATAATTCGTGCTGATCTCTCCAACAATGACTGCATAATGCGGTTGTCTTTTCCTCAATAGATCAAAGCACCGGATCGCGTTTTCCTTATAGGATTTGTAGCCATCACACCGTTCTTTATCGGGAAGCGATAATCTCCGGGAACTGTTTTTGATGTGTTGATTGAGACAATACCCGTTCGCATAAATTGCGTAAGAACGCGCCAATCCTTCCAGCACAGTATCGTTCTCCGGAATTTTTATGCCTCCGAAATCAGCGATCACATCGAGTGGCCATCCGTCATATCCAAAATACGGACATCGCTCATAATAATAAGGCGTAGCCTGTTCCAACTCCCCGGAGATTCGCAGCCCCACGTATGGAGACTCTCCCGGTTGAAAAAGTGTGAGCGGCACATAGCCCGATTTCTCCGCAGACCAGTACAACTGGTCCGTTACAATTTCATCGAAGTCTTCTGCGTAGTTGTGAATCTGTTTCGCAACATGCCAGCCGTCGCGCTTCTTGTGAAAAACAAGATTGGTGTCATTACCATAATTTGGAATAAAATAATTGGAAAATAAGTTGCGCATGACCTGCTCATAGGAAGGCATAGACATGCATTGCGTAGAAAACAGAAAGGAGAATGCCCAAAGCAAGCGAATCATATCAGCGGTGTTTCATCATTTCCGCCACGTACTTCCCGATAATATCAAACTCTAAATTCACGCGATGTCCTTTGCGAAGATGTTTAAACACCGTGTGATTATACGTGTACGGAATAATCGCCACCGAAAATTTTCCCGGTGAAGAATCAACAACCGTGAGGCTTACACCGTTCACGCAAATGGATCCTTTTCCAACGGTAACATGACCGCTGTTTGTGTCGTATTCAAAAGCGAACATCCAACTCCCGTTTTGATCTTCAACGGATGTGCAGGTTCCCACGAGGTCAACATGTCCCTGCACAATGTGGCCGTCGAGTCTTCCGCCGAGGATCATGCAGCGCTCGAGATTGACTTCTGCACCGGGTAAAAGATCGCTGAGGTTTGTTTTCAATAACGTTTCTGCAATGGCCGTAACCGTGTAGGTGTTTTCAGTAATTCCAACAACCGTTAAACACGCTCCGTTGTGCGCAATGCTCTGATCAATTTTCAGTTCGGGAAGAAAAGGCGCTTCAATATCGAAATGCACATTGCCTCCATCTGCGCGCACGCTGCGTACAAGACCGGTAGTTTCAACAATTCCTGTAAACATAAACGATTATTCTCCGCGAATGTCTTTGCCGAACAGGTGGAAGAACCCACTCAGCTTACGTGGAACAATTCCTTCGAGACGGATCTCATTCACCGTGCATGTGTAATAATACACGCCATCGGTGCAGAGTTTGCCGGTGCTCTTGTCGCGGCCGTCCCAGTTGATTGCCGGATCAAGCGTTTCGAACACAAGTACTCCCCAGCGATCGAAAATTTTGATGTCGATGCTCTCGATGTACTTGTACGGGAATGGAATAAACATGTCGTTGATTCCGTCGGCGTTCGGCGTGAATACGTTTGGTAAAACATATTCCGGGCAATTGTCTACGCAGACCACATTGCTCAGCACACTCTGGTTGCCAAACGTATCGATTGCAGTCATCGCGTAACAGCCGGCCACGGAAGTAAGATTTCCAAAGACGATCATCGTATCCGAGGACAGCATCACCGTTGCGATCACCGTCATTGTTCCCCCCATGGTAGGCGTGTACCAGATGTTGTACGTCACTACATCATCCGTTCCGCAATTCATGTTGTTCGGGTTCGTCCAGATCAACTGGTTCTGCGAAATGAAGCAATCGGAGTTCACAACAAGTACCGGCGCGCATGGTGCAGTGAGATCGACCGGAACAGCGCATTTCTCCTGCGAACGGTTCAGCAGCAACGGCGGAATCTGCGCATTGAAATACGACCCGTGAGATTTGACGTAGTAACAATATTCCACTCCATTAACGAGACTGTCATCGATGTAACTGTTGCCCAATGAAAGGCCGATGGAATCCCACGCAGTTGTCACCGTGTTGAACCGGAAAATGGCGTACTCGTAATTCGTCCATGGAGTTGTGCTCTGCCACGTCAGCAGCACCTGGTTATCGGATGGTGTTGTATTGAGGAATACAGATGATGCGGATTGTGAATTGCCAATCGAATCATTTCCATTGTCTCCAAAAAAGTCGATGCGGTACGTATAAGGTGCGCCGTCGGTGTTGAGGTTAACATCCTGGAACAATGTTGGAAGCTGGTAAAAACTATTGGCCGTAACCACCTGTACAGTTGCCGGATTAGGAAGCATCACAAATGAATTATCTGTGCGGCGGATTTTCAAAACGTAAGGGCCCGGGACAATCGTTGTGTCAAAGTCAACTCCATTCGCGAGGGCATTCACCCATCTCACGTCCATGGTTCCGGTTGTGGCAGAGGTTGATGTTACGTCTACGTTCGTGATCACAGGAACATCGCGTTTCAGTTCGTTGCATGCTTCCGGTGACGCATAGCTTTCTGCACCGTCGAGGAAGTATGCGTGAACGCGGTAACAATAATCAACACCGGGAATTAATCCGGCACCGTTGTTATTGTCGGTGAATGTGAGATTGGTTAAACCGGTTACAACACCAATCAGGACAAAACCTGTTGATGCAGGAACACCTGTTTCACACTGTGAAGGATTCCATCCACTCGGGCCCTGGCGGCGATAAATTTTATATCCTACTACAGGATTTGTTGCCGGGTTACATGGATTTTGTCCCCATGCAAGATTCATGCTTGAACCTTGTGGTACAGCGGCAAGTGTAGGTGGTCCCGGTGAAACAACCGTGATGTTCACCGATTCAATATCAACCAGCGGAACAAAGTTGTCGTTGTCCGTTGCTTTAAACGTTACGGTCCAGGGCTGCAAACGCACGCGGTCGCAGGTGGTCTGCCAGTTGAATGCCACGTTCAGCGGTGTTGGCTGGAATGAATTGGATGGAGTTAAGGTTGCAGCCGGTAATGTATTGAACGGGCCACCGTAGCCTTCCATACGTACCTGGTCGTTGTTTGGATCAGTAACGGTGAATGAGAAATTCACGAGTGTACCTGCATCTACGCAGAGATCCGGAAGATCGGGAATGTCCGGGTTATCGTTCGAACAGTTTTCCATAACATCAATCGACATATCCCGAAGGACCACACCAATCAACACACGGTTTCCATTCATCAGCCTTCTCCATTCTTCAATGTAAATAACCACGTTGTATTTTCCGGCGAGCTGAGGAGTGCACCACGATAAATCACCCGTGATTGGATCAATCGACATGCTTCCGCCGCCAACCTGGTTTGGAAACTGGTAACCTACAATAGGAAGTCCGTTTGTGTCAAGGCAAGGACCAATGCTGTATGCAAGACTATCTCCTTCAACATCGTAAGCGCCGGGATTGTGGTAAAAGCATTTGCCCATGCAGGCTTTGTCCAAAGGAATAACCGTAAGCTGCGGAGTAGAATTGCACCCAATGTTGGGATCAACCACAATGGTAGTCTGCAGGTAGAACGGAACGTTAACCGAGTTTGGAATGTTTTCGATTCCGGTTACACGGTTCGGGTCCTTTACATTCAGCGTGTACGTTCCCGGGCTGTACGAGTGGCAGGCTATGTATGTATTTTCTTTGGTGTTCGGATAATTTGAGAGTACAACACCATCACCTGCATTGTTCTGGCACAGGGTCTGGCTTCCGTTACTACGGTTGATCGTTTGCTCCACTCCATCACCCCAATCGAGGAGAAGCTCGCAACGGTCGGCCGGCGATTGTGAATTCGTGTACGTTGTGATCGTGACCTCGTACTGACATGTCTGGCTGTTGATGCACCTGAGCGTAATCTGTCCGGCAATATTATGTGTTGCCTTCAGTGAAAGAATTCCTGATAACAGAACTGTGCAGACGAGAACGAATTTCTTCATGCGTATTCTAATTAACTACCTGTTCGGGCGTACGTACAACAGCGCTCTTGTGGTCTGACTGGTCAAGCAGGAATGCGTTGAACTGAATGGTGTCATACAACATAAACTGTGGGTTCACTACGAGGTAAATATCTCCTTCGAGGCCGGTTTGACCTTCGGTAAGTTCAGGTATCCTATACGTATAGTATATGGAATCGGTTGTGGAAACTCCCGGCCGGGCCACGTGAAATTCGCCGTCAACTCCTTTATAATAGAGTGTAAGCACCATGTTGGAGTCGTTGCCTACAGGTGCAACACCCACATCGCCATCGCCATCGGTGAAAGAGAAAACCACTTTAAGCGTATCCGAGCCGTTATAAATGAATTCTTTGAATGTGATGATGGGTTCATCCGGAAATACCGGATCAGGGGTACACGAGAATAGTGACGACGCCACGACTGCACAAGCTGCTATGTATGCACGTATTTTCATAAGGATACTTTTGCCAGTCTACCAAAGGTAACTTAAAGCCTGCTTTTTCCCAATTAATTCGGGGCTAATCGGTAAGTGGCTCGAGGGACAGAACTGCCGGGATATAACGCAGATTAACTGGCAATGGTACAGGCATAAAACAAAATTTCCCGAACTAGTCGGGAAGTTTTGTGGCAAACACATGAAACACATGTATAGAGGAAGAACGGCCTTTTGTAAAAACTCGCCCTTCAGGAGTACGTTGTTATGCGCGCTGATCGAAATTTACGGTGATCACGCTGCTGTGACGCTTATGCTTTTTGCTGTGGGAACGTGTACTTTTCCCGCTGCCCTGGTAAGCTCCGCAGTCTTCCTGACCTTTGCAAGATGGAATAGCTGTAATAACTATTGATGCTATAAGAACCGATGCAAACATTTTGAAAACTGACTTCATAGTGCGGATAAGCTTTAGAGGTTTTTAGCGCCTTTCTGATAATTAGGGCGGGGATTGTCCTTTTTCCACATCCCTGCACAAAGATTTTTGCAAGAAATATTGAATGGCGCTGATAATCAGCGAATTATTTTTAAAGTTTGAGGCGAACTAAAAAGCTGTGTCGGAAAAATGTCACAAATTTCAGGGCATTTCGTGTGGAATTGTTGCAATGTTCGCCCTTTAGGTTAACTCCGATTTGGATGTAGTTCTTTTTTTCGTACTTTAGGGATGGCAAACACATGTTAAACATTTTGTAATCCCTAATCAAGGTGAGGATACGATTCTTTTGGCCTAAAAAGGAAACGCAGCTGACCGATCAGGAACTGATCGAACAGTACCGCAAGAGTGGAAACTCCTGGTACGCTGGTGAATTATTCCGGCGTTACACTCAACTTATCACTGCAGTTTCATACAATTACCTGCAGAATAACGTTGAGACGGAAGATGCGGTGATGGAAGTTTTTGAAATCATCCTGCGCGATCTGCAACACCACGAAGTGAATAATTTCAAGACGTGGGTTTACAGTGTAACAAAACACCATTGTCTGAAGAAGCTGCGCAAAGGCAGCATGGAGACAATCGATGTGGAGCAGGCGCTCCGCAACATTGCTGCAGACGACACACAGAAGACCGAATCCTTACGCCTGGAAGAACATCTCGAAAAACTGGAGAAAGCCGTCAACGAGCTTTCGCAGGAACAGAAACAGTGCATCGAGTTGTTCTACCTGAAGCAGAAGAGTTACAAGGAAGTTTCGAAAGAAACCGGTTACTCCGTGAACGAAGTCAAGAGTTATATCCAGAACGGGAAAAGAAACCTGAAAGGATTGCTCGTAGCAGCAGAATAAATGAACCCTAAAGAGTTGAAACGTATTTTTCAGCGGGGAAAATGCCTCTCCCTGGAAACCATGCGCATGTACAATGAGGGATCCCTCCCGTCAAAGTCAACGCATGAAGTAGAGAAGCACTTGCTCGAGTGTTCGCTCTGCGCTTCAGCTATCGATGGCCTTAATGCACGTCGCATTTCAGACGTTTCCAAAGTTTCTACGAATATCAACAAGCGTTTGGCCGTGTATATGAACACGCCGCCTGAAACGCCGATCTTAAGCCGTTTTGGAATGGCCATGATTGTAAGTTCCGTGGTTCTTGCCATTGGTCTTACCGTATGGCTGATTGCTGCAAACAGCGGCGCGCCTGAAAACCAACTGGCCGATACCGGCGCGGTCACGCAATACGATCCGCCATCCAACAAAAATTCTTCGCAAGTCATTCCCGAGAATTCGGAGGAGCGGTCCCAGGAAAACGGGGCCGTTTCTGTTATTGGGAATCCCAACGGTGCTGGCGAAAAGCAAAAACTGTCCAATCCTGCTTTAGCCAATCTTCCGGCAACACAGCCTGGCGATGAAAAATCGTTGGTTGTGGATCCTGAAGTAACGAATCCGAACAAACAGGAGCCGCCAAAACCGGAAGACAATACCCGCGTTGTAGCAACCGACCAGTTTCTGCGCATCAAGAGTGTGATGGTGTATCCGCCAACGACACACTCCGACAAAAAACCGAAATCGAATGATAACGGGAACAACGGACAGATCAACCGCTCGAACAACACGAAAGGTGAATTTGAGCTGGATGAAATGCCCACATATCCCGGCGGAAATGAAGCGCTGAAAAATTACATTCTCGCGAACTTCAAGCCGCAGCAGGAAGACAAAGACAATCTCAAGCGCAAAACCACCGGCGTGATGTTCCAGGTGAATGCAAAAACCGGTGAAGTCACTGGTGCAAGTCTTACATTCCCGGTTTCTCCGCTTACGGATGCCGAATTGCTCCGTGTTATCCAGGCTATGCCCAACTGGAATCCCGGCAAAAAAAGAGGAACGGTTGACGTGATTCTTGGGATTACGTTTGAGTAACCTCCATTTTTCACGTATAGTTTCCCTGGCTGATGTTCAGCAGTTCTGAAAAGGACATTCCCCGTGCGAAATTCGGTAGTGGATCAGTTTCAAATAATAATTAACCACATAGCGACATAGGAAACATAGGCATAGTTCAAAATGAAGCACACATAGCATTGCCAAAGGCAATGTTCGATGCTCATGTGAACTCAAACATTCTTACACCCGGGAATCTATGTAAACTATGGCGCTATGTGGTTGATAAAAAATCAAACTGACCCACTACCCAGAATTCATTCCAATCCGAGCCTTCTTTTTTTTCGTAAGTAATCCGGCAGAAGTTTAACCTCAAACAAAAGACCCTATGATTTCCGGATTGATCATGTGTGAAACTGCGGCGGCAGTTAAAAACGAAATTCGCGAGCGCGAAATAAATGACGCAGCTGAAAAATTAACCACTGAGAAAACGGAATGGTCTTCACGGAGGGAAACAGAAAGCGCAATCGCTCTGCATCCCAGTGAACCGCGGTGAAATCTTTTTCAGAACAAGTGGTGATTTTTAGCCACAGAGAAGGCTAAGTGGTTTTCACAGAGAAACACTGGGCCTTCCCTGTGGTTAAACAAGGCTACTCGCCCAGGAGCACATTGTCGATCAGCCGCACCTCACCAACATACACTGCAACGCACGCCACTGCATTCTCCTTTTCGGTAACGGGAAGCAATGTGTCGCGGTCTGCGATCTCGAAATACTCGGGACGAACGACAGGCTGTTCACCAATAATTTTTGCAGCCAGTTGTTTGGCTTCGCCAATGGAAATTGCGGCCCACTTTTCTTTCACAGCGAAAAGCGCTTTCGAAAGTACAGTTGCTGCATTGCGTTGTTCCGTGGTGAGGCGCATGTTGCGCGACGACATGGCGAGACCATTTTCTTCGCGCACGATGGGACATGAAATTATTTCCACCGGAATATTTTCATGCTTCACCAAAAAGCGGACAACCGCCAGCTGCTGAAAATCTTTTTGTCCGAAGTAGGCTTTGCACGTTCCGGAAATCTCAAAAAGTTTTCTCACCACTGTAATTACTCCATCGAAATGGCCGGGGCGGTGTTTCGCTTCCATCACTTCGCCGAGTGAGCCGAGCGGAAGGTGTGTGGAAGAAGACGTTGCCCCTTCCGGGTACATTTCAGTAACTCCGGGCATGAACACAATATCGGCGCCGGCTGTTTCGAGCATGGGCAGATCCAGTTCCGGAATGCGCGGGTAATTCGTGAGATCGCTTGGGTTGTTGAACTGCGTTGGGTTGACGAATATGCTGATCAAAACCACATCCGTCTCCGTTTTGGCTTTTTTAACCAAAGAAATATGGCCCTCGTGCAACGCACCCATTGTAGGGACAAAACCAATGGTCTTCCCCCTATTTCTCAGCTCATTAAGAGCGTGAGTGAGTGCATTTTTCGAGTCAAAAATCTGCATGTATCAGGCGCTGGCGCAAGCCGGCGAAGCTAACGCTTTTTGCGAATTCCCCCTTTTTTTTTATTATCTTTGTATTCCTTTTTTAGGAAAGAACTCCCACCTACAACAAATCCATATGAAAAAAGCAAGAGTACTTTTTGTTTCCCAGGAGATTACCCCTTACCTGGACGAGACGCCAATGGGCCATATTGCCCGGTTTCTCCCGCAAGGAATTCAGGAAAAAGGGAAGGAAATACGCACGTTCATGCCGCGTTATGGCTGCATCAACGAACGCAGAAATCAATTGCACGAGGTAATCCGCCTTTCAGGGATGAACCTCATCATTAACGATACCGATCACCCGCTGATTATCAAAGTGGCTTCCATCCAGGCGGCCCGCATGCAAGTGTATTTCATTGATAATGAGGAGTTTTTTCAGCGCAAATTTGTCATGACCGACAAAAAAGGCGCAGAATTCGCTGATAATGACGAGCGTATGATTTTCTTCGCCCGCGGGGTCATCGAAACGGTTAAGAAACTGGGCTGGGCACCTGATATCGTTCACTGCCACGGCTGGTTTACAAGCCTTTTGCCGGTTTACCTGAAAAAAGCTTTCCGCGATAACCCACTTTTTGCTGAAACGCGCGTCATTACTTCAATCTATGAAGATGAATTCGCAAATCCGCTCAACAAAGACTTCGCTAAAAAAGCCCTCTTCGACGGTGTCGAAAAAGGAGACCTCGAAGCAGTTGCTAAAAGTCCAACTTACGCAAACGTTACACGCCTTGCGGTTGATTATTCCGACGCTATTATCAAAGGTTCGGAGAAAATTAACCCCGAAGTCGAGAAGTATCTTAAGAAATCAGGAAAAAATGTTCTTGAATTCAAAGATCGCGACGCGTATATCGCAGCTTATTCCGAATTTTACGACGCTGTTCTGCAGGAAGAACCGCTGCTCGTTGATTGATATTATGAACAAAACATTTTTTTCTTTTGAAAGTAAAATTTTGTCCCGTAATCACGGGACGAAATTTTTTCTGGCCGTGCTTGTTGTGCTGTTTGCTTCGTGTAAAAAGGAAAGCGACATTGGAATTGACATTCAGCCCGAAGAAGACATTATCGGGTTGTATAGTACCGATACTACCACGTTGCTGACTTACACCGTGCGCGAAGATTCCATCCGCACGGATGAAACGCCAACGGTAGTTATTGGCAAGTACAACGATGAGATCTTCGGTACAAGTACCTGCGGTGTGTTTTCGCAATTTTCTATTCCGAACAACCTGAGCAATATCAACTTTCATTCCAATGGTCCTGCAGTTCTTGATTCCGCAGTACTGATGCTTTCGTACAAGATCGATTACTACGGAGATACAACCGTTCCGCAGAAATTCGATGTGTACCAGATGACGCAAATGATCAACAAGGATTCGCTGTACTATTCCAACCGTCCGAAATCGTTTTACCCAAGTCCAGTCGGCTCGCTGACATTCAATCCAAAGCCGCGCACAGGTGTAATAGTAAACAACGATACCGTGGCGGCACACGTGCGTATTCCCATTGACATGAACTGGGCCCAGCAGATTTTTGCACAGTCCGGTGGAACAAATCTCGCCAACAATACTGCCTGGCTTGCCTTTATGAACGGCCTGTATATTTCACCAGGCACCACCGGAGGCGGATTGCTGTACTTCAACATGCTCGATTCGCTGACGGGACTGAGGTTGTATTACCACGATACTACCGCAAGGACTTTTACATTCGTCGTGAATACAGGCACTGCGTTTTACAGCTATTACCAGCACGATTTTACCACTGCGCTATCTGGTAACGTTCAGCAGCAATTGGATATGCCTGGTGTTTCTACATGGACAACCAATTACGTTCAGTCGAACTCCGGTGTGAAAACCAAAATTACTTTCCCGTTCCTCGACAACTACAAAAACCTGGGCTACCCGATTGCGATCAACAAAGCGGAACTGGTGATTGAAGGTGAGCCGGGTTCAAGTTCAGACTTCCCGTTAAACACGCGGATGTTTCTGACGTCTATAGATTCCGTAGGGAAAGAACATTTGCTGATCGATATGTTTGAATCATCGACATATTACGGAGGAAGTTTGAATACAGTCACGAATCAATACCGCATCAACATTGCCCGGTATATCCAGGGTGTGCTGAGCGGTGAAGAAGAAAATAACGGATTGTACCTGAAGGAAATATTCGGAACGGAGAATGGGCGCAGGTCAGTGATCGGAAGTGGAAGTGCCGGTCCAACGGACACTCCACCACGAATGTATTTGCGCCTGGTATACACGCGTATCAACTAAAACTTTAAGCTATGTGCGGAATTGTTGCGTACATCGGAAAAAAAGAAGCCTACCCGATCTTGGTGAAGGGCTTGCACCGGCTGGAATACCGCGGCTATGACAGTGCGGGAGTAGCTATGATCAGTAGCGACCTCAACGTCTATAAGTGCAAAGGGAAAGTAGCGGACCTTGAGAAATTCGCGGAAGGCAAAGACAAGTCCGGGACGATCGGCATTGGTCATACGCGCTGGGCCACACACGGTGAGCCAAACGACGTAAACGCACACCCGCAATATTCGGGAAGCCGCAAGATCGTGCTCATTCACAATGGCATTATTGAGAATTATGGGCCACTGAAAGAAGAGCTGATCAAGCGCGGGCATAAATTCGAAAGCGCTACGGATACCGAAGTGCTTGTTCACCTCATTGAGGATATCCAGCAACGCGAAAAAGTGGAACTTGACGAAGCAGTGCGTATTGCGCTGAACAACGTTGTGGGTGCTTACGCCATTGTGATCTTATCGAAAGAGAACCCCGACATACTTATTGCTGCGAAGAAAAGTTCTCCGCTGGTGATTGGTGTCGGACATGAAGAATTTTTTATTGCTTCAGACGCAACGCCTATCGTGGAATACACGAAGAACGTGGTGTACCTCGACGATGAAGAAATTGCCGTGGTGAACCGGAAAGGTGATCTCGTGATCAAAACCATCCGCAACGAAAATATTGATCCGTACATCCAGGAACTGCAAATGCAGCTGGAGACCATTGAAAAAGGTGGTTACGATCATTTCATGCTGAAAGAAATTTTCGAGCAGCCGCGGTCGATCAAAGACAGTATGCGCGGTCGCGTAAATGCACAGGAAGGTGTTATTGCCGTTGGCGGAATCCGTGATTACCTGCAGAAATTCACCAATGCGAAACGCATCATCATCATCGGTTGCGGAACATCGTGGCATGCAGGTCTTGTTGCTGAATATTTGTTTGAAGAACTTGCACGCATTCCTGTTGAAGTAGAATACGCATCGGAGTTCCGTTACCGCAACCCGGTGATCAATGAAGACGACGTGATCATTGCGATTTCACAATCGGGTGAAACGGCAGATACACTTGCGGCGATTGAACTTGCGAAGTCCAAAGGCGCAACGATTTTTGGTGTGTGCAACGTAGTGGGTTCAACCATTCCGCGCACCACGCACGCAGGTTCATACACGCACGCAGGACCGGAAATCGGAGTGGCGTCTACCAAAGCATTTACTGCGCAGGTTACTGTTCTTACGCTGATGGCGTTGTTGCTCGGTCACCGCAAAGGAACAATCACCGAACGTCATTACCACGAAATGCTCAGCGAACTGGAAGCGATTCCGGCAAAAATTGAAAAGGTGCTGAAGCTGAACGACCAGATCAAATATCTTGCTTCTGTATTCTGCGATTCACGCAATTTTCTTTACCTGGGCAGAGGCTATACGTTCCCGGTAGCCCTTGAAGGTGCATTGAAGCTGAAAGAAATTTCTTACATCCATGCGGAAGGATACCCGGCTGCAGAGATGAAGCACGGGCCGATTGCCCTGATCGATGAAGAGATGCCGGTGGTTGTTATTGCCACGAAAGGCGCTTCGTACGAGAAGGTGATCAGCAATATCCAGGAAGTGAAAGCACGTAAAGGAAAAGTAATTGCTGTTGTTACCGAAGGCGACACACAGGCAAAAACCATGGCCGATTACGTGATTGAAGTTCCGGAGTCAGACGAAAAACTTGTACCGCTGATCAGCGTTGTGCCGCTGCAGTTGCTGGCGTATCACATTGCGGTGTTGAGGGGATGTAATGTGGATCAGCCGAGGAATCTGGCGAAGTCTGTTACCGTAGAGTAGCCGTAAAACCTTAAAACTGAGAATCACGTGATGCCACGCTAAAACCTTCAAAGTTTTAAGGTTTTACGGCGGTTGCATTTTTCGCATATTTTTCTCCCCGGCCTTGCATTATTCGCCAGAAAAGGTCAACTACCCCTGTTTGATTTTGTCTTAACTTTCAGAATCGAAAAAAAAGCTGGTCATGAAAAACTTTATCTTCTCGTTAGTTTGTCTCTGCTTCACGCTTGGTCTTGCAGCCCAGGACCGGATCATTAAGATGGACAAAACCGAAATCTTATGTAAGGTCACGGAAGTCGGAACGTCGGAGATCAAGTATCTCAAATACGATAACCTCGACGGCCCGGTTTACACGATCAGCAGAACCGATGTTTACAAAATTATATTTGCAAACGGTACCGAAGAGATCATTCAGCCCAACTCCATGTCTGTTGTTCCGGGCAACAAAACACGACACTACAAACGTGCGATCACAACCCGTCCGTTTGGCCCGCTGATTGGATTTGTATGCCTGGGTTACCAGCAGGCATTGACACCAACACGCGCTGTTATTGGCGAAGTGGGTTATATCGGCGCGAAGATCGGGGACCTTGGTGAGCGTTCACAAGGCGCGTATATCCGGGTAGGATTTCGACTGAAGCGTACACCTGAAGTGGTGATGCCCGGAATGGAATGGGGTTATAACCTGGGCGGATTTTACGTTCAGCCCGAGCTCACATTTTCTGCATTCAGCACAAATCAGCAGCGATATATTTACGATCCGAATACCGGCATGGGTACCGTTGTCAATGAAAAAGTGAACTACAATTCAGGTGCGTTCATGATTACACTGGGGCGGCAAATGATCGCCGGTGAAATCTGCACTTTCGATATTTCCGGAAGTATTGGCTATGCTAAATCAAGCGGTGGCGATACGGGAATATATGATTTCGGCCTGCCGCGTATTTACTACAGCCATAGCGCCGGTGGAGAGAGTATGCCTATCGCATGGAAGTTTACATTCTCCATGGGTATATTGATGAAGTAGCCATCTAATCCACCCACATAAAAAACTTCGGGTTGTTCTCGTACTTCTTGAATTCTTCTTTATCGGCAGTGACGATGAAAAAGAAATCGATCAGCGGAATGAGACCCAAACCGCCGCCGCCTGTTACGAGATACACAACCGGAATCCACGGTTCACTCCCGAGATAAATTCTGTGCAGCCCGCTAAATCCAAACGGAATGGGAAACGCGAGTATGGCAGCAATGAGTTTTTCTTTCCGGAATTCTTTGTCGGGATCCGGCGCGGTCCGATCTGAAGACCGGGCATTGGTATCCACGCCTGCCGTATCATAAACCACAAAGACTTTTCTCACCGGCAGAACATCTGCTGCGCGCATCGTTTGACCAGCGGCCATCGCCACCAGCAAACCGATTACATACGCTGCAATTTTTTTTCTCATCCGGCAGTATACAGAAAGAGGGAAGGTTTCCCTTCCCTCCTCAATCATTTTTTTACCGGGTTATTTCATTCCGCCGAAACGGAAATTCACCCCTACCGAAAGGTAGTACGGGAACCCGAGTGCAAGTTCTGCATTCACGCCAAGAACGGGAATGAAGAAGTAACGAACACCGAAAATAGCCTGTGGCCAGAATTTGCCCTTGAACTTGTCGAGGTCAAGGAACTGGTCCACGTCAGGATCATTGCTGCTGGTGTTCCAGTAGGAATAACCCAACCTGATCCCGAAATAGGTGTCGAGGTCATCGTTATCGCCGAAGTGGAACAACAAACGCAGCGCAGTATTCTGGCGCATCATGCGGTAGTGAAAATCACCGGTTTTAATGACACCGTTTGAATCGGTATAAGACGTCCATTTTGCAGTAGCCACCTGGATGAAGTGTGCACCGCCAATACTGAAACGATCGGTTACGCCAAAGTCAACAGTTCCAGACATTCCAGGAGTTACGTTTGTGCTGAGTCCCTCAACCTGGTTAATGGCTTTAAACGTAGTTGTCATTAAAAGTCCAACGAGGCTGAATGCGCCGTTAGTACCCACCACAACCTGTCCGGCGTATTTCTGCGCAACAGCTTGTGTAGGTGATACGACCGTCAGTGTGAAGACTGCAGCCGCAAGAATCAGGATTTTTTTCATGTGTAGGTTGGTTGGTTTATTGATAGGTGCTTAAGCTGTTTGCAAACGTCGTGCCACCTCATCCCAATTTACCACATTCCAGAATGCCGCGATATAATCAGGGCGACGATTCTGATAATTGAGGTAATAGGCGTGTTCCCACACGTCCAGGCCCAGAATTGGCGTTCCCTTTACGTCCGCCACGTCCATGAGCGGATTATCCTGGTTTGGGGTTGATGAAATGGCCAGTTTCTTGTCGGCATTCACAATGAGCCATGCCCATCCGGAACCAAAGCGGGTTGTTCCTGCTGCAGCAAATTGCGCTTTAAATGTGTCGAAATTTCCGAAAGCGGCGTCAATTGCCGTAGCCAACTCACCGGTTGGAGCACCACCTTTTCCGGCGCCGAGCACGGTCCAGAACAGGGAGTGGTTGTAGTGTCCGCCACCGTTGTTTCTTACGGCCGGTGCATACTTCGAAATGTTTTTGCAGATCTCTTCAATGCTCAGTTTTTCGGCATCAGTTCCGGCAATTGCATTGTTGAGGTTAGTAACATACGCCTGGTGATGCTTCGAATGGTGAATTTCCATGGTGCGTGCATCGATATGTGGTTCGAGGGCGTTGTAGTCGTACGGGAGTTTGGGTAGTTCGAAAGCCATGATATTTGGGTTTAAAATATGAGACACAAAAAACGGGTTTCTGCAAGAGAAGCCCTATGGACAAATATAGAAATTCGAGGGCCATTCTGCCGCATGCCGCTATACAAACTTTTCATTACTTTAGCGGCTCAAACGATAGCCAAAACCTATGAAAAAAGCATTCGCCCTCCTCTGCGCATCACTGATGATAACCGGATTTGTTGCCTGCGGGCAATCTGCGGAAGACAAGAAAAATGATTCCCTGCAATTGGACTCTGTAACGAAAGAAGCTGATGCAACAGCAGACATGCTCATCGAACAGATGGAGCGTGAAAACGATTCTCTTGCACGTATTGATTCTATCAATGCGGCGAATGCGGATACTGCTCCGAAGAAATAATTTCCAGGAAATATTTTTGAATAGAAACCGTGCCGGCCAAACCGGTGCGGTTTTTTGTTTTGCAACAGAACGAGAAATGGTAAATCACGGCTTGTTTTTGTGTGCAAAATTTAACCACGGAGACACGGCGCATTGCTTATCTGTTTCCCACGTCGGCACGGCGACCCTTCGATTCCTCAGGGCAGGCTCCGCAAATCGCTTCGCGATTGTTTTGTTTTTTACCACAGAGAACTTTGAGTGTTTTTCACTGAGGTTCACAGGGAAATACATTGACGAGCACTCAGTAAACTCTGTGAAATACCTCTGTGATTCTCTGTGGTAAAAAATAAGTTCGGCGAACTCCCGGATCTATTTCGCGTTCAGCGCGTCTGCAGCAGCTTGTACAACCGTGTCTTCATCATTCCACGCCGGGAAGTAACCAATATCGCCAAACACCACGCGTGGAATGATGAATTTCATGTAGCGGCGAATGAGCTTATCGCTCTGGCGCTGACCCGCCGGGTCTGATTTCACACCGGTGCTTACCGTAATGCGGTTGAAATCGCTCACGTGTTTTTCGGTGATCACAAAATCGGAGCGGAATGTATCGTAACCGGCTTTCTGCCATTGTTGTCCTTCGGCCTGGTTAAATTCCAGCGACCACAACGTGAAAACATCGTGGTAGTAAAGATCATTCAGGTACTGCGAATTTCCGGACGTGTCGAGCGGAACAAAAATATCGGGCATGATTCCGCCGCCGCCGTACACCACTTTTCCTTTGGGTGTTTTGAATTTAAGTGAGTCCGGAAAATGAATACTGTCGGCGTGAAGCAGTTCCCCGCTTTTGAACCGGCGCATTTCATCCTGTTCGTAATCGCGGATACCTTTGCCATACGGTTTCTGGATGCTGCGGCCCGTTGGTGTGTAATAGCGTGCAATGGTGAGGCGGAATGCAGAACCGTCTGATAAATTTTTCTGTTCCTGCACCAATCCTTTTCCGAATGAACGACGGCCGATAATTATTCCGCGGTCATTGTCCTGGATAGCGCCGGCAACAATTTCGCTGGCCGATGCAGAGTTCTCATCGATCAGCACGGCAACCGGCATTTTCTCCAGGGAACCTTTTTTGGTTGCCATAATTTTTTCTTCGCCGTCGACACGTCCTTTGGTGTACACGATCATCTGTCCTTCGGTGAGAAACTCGTCGGAGATATCCACTGCGGTTTCCAAAAGTCCGCCGCCGTTTCCGCGCAGGTCAAAGATCAATTTGGTCATTCCCTGCTGGCGCAACGTATCTGCTGCTTTCAGAAATTCCGCTGTTGATGTTTCTGCAAAACGTGTGAGACGAATATATCCTACGCCTGGTTCAATCATGTACGCCGCTTCCACGCTGTAGATCGGAACACTGCCGCGGATAATTTTTACCTGCTTCACCGCCTGTGTACCGCGACGGACCACCGAAACATTTACAGGCGAGCCGGAAGTGCCGCGCAATTTTCTTTTCACGATTTTTTCGGTCGCGCTATCACCCACAAGTGATGATCCATCTGCCGCAACAAGACGATCGCCGGTTAATACTCCTGCAGTTTCCGCAGGGCCTCCGCGAATAACATTGACCACCACAACGGTGTCCTGTATGATATTATACTCCACACCTACGCCCTGGAAATTTCCCTGCATGGGCTCGTTCATTTCGATTACTTCAGCGGGTGTGAAATAACCGGAATGCGGATCGAGATGCTGAAGAATTTCCTGGATGGATAAATCCACGAGCTCGGTGGTGTTTACCGTGTCGACATAATTCTGCTCTACGTAACCGAGTACGGCTTTGATCTTGTCGTACGAATTCATCGAGCCGTTGTCGGGCATAGATGGTGCGACGAATGTTCCGAGCAGGATTCCGGCTCCGAGACAAATTCCGCAGATGAAAGGAATCCAGGGGGTGAGTCTGTTCATTGGATGTTAGGCTCCGTAGCGTTCAACGAGTACACCGAACTTGCGCAGAAAATCGACGCCTTCGTCGGTGGCAAGTCCTTTGAACTCCGCGTATGAATTTTTATAGATGACGTGTCTGATGCCGGTGGAATAAATAATGCGTGCGCAGGAAATGCACGGCGAAAGTGTGACGTACAACGTGCAGTCTTCGATGGGCACATTGTTTTTGGATGCATAGAGAATTGCATTCATCTCGGCGTGCAATGCGAGTGAGCAGCTTCCTTTGCTGTCGCGCGGACAACCGGTTTCCGGCCATTCGAGATCACAATTGTGCGTGCCTGCAGGCGGACCGTTGTAGCCGAGTGAAATGATGCGCGTGTCTTTGGTGAGCACGGCGCCCACTTTCGCTTTCACACAATGTGAGCGGAGCGCAAGATTCTCTGCGAGCTCCATGTAGATTTCGTTGAAAGAAGGGCGTTTGGCTTTGACTTCGGGCATAAGGAATGCAAAGTTATTCGATTCCCAGAAAGAAGTGGGTTTTGTTCTGCTTTTTCCCAAAATCCGCGAGTACAGAAATATTGAAAACGGGGCTATTCGATGACAAGTTTGCCGGTAAATTTTACCGTGCCTTGATCTTCGATTCGATAGTGATATAATCCCGGTGCGGTTCCGTCAATAAAATATTCTACGGTGTTTTCGTTCGTTTCCTTGCGCCAGATTTCGCGGCCAAGATTATCTATTAGTATAACCGTGCGGGTTACGGGTTCTCCTGTCATTTGAAATGTTACAGAAGTACTGGCCGGATTTGGAAACACACTAACGGAAAAACCGTTTGCAGTTTCCTCAATGCCCGTATTAAGATGCCCACATGCTCCGGTATTATTTCCACCGATCCATTTTAAGACTTTACTTGTTACGCTGTCTCCATCAACCGTCCAAAAACCACCACCGATGTACAGTTCATTATTATAAACTTCGATTGATGTTGTGATATTATCAAAAGTCCCTACGTTGCACCAATCTGTTCCATCATACTTAGCCAGACCAACTACGGCAATTCCACCTGCCGCGGTGATCTGACCGCACACCCATAATTCTCCGTTATATACTTGCATGTCGTACAATTGTCCGCCTGCAAGTCCACCACCTACCTGCGTCCATGTAGTTCCATCCCAACGCGCAATAAAATTGCCTGGACTACCGCTTGCTGTTGTGAAATAACCACCAATGTACAATTGCCCATTGTATTCTACCATACAGTTGACTGCGTCAATGCCACCTGAGAAGAAGTTTCCGAATCCAGTCCATTGCTGACCATCCCACTTGGCTAAGCAATTTCCAACCGTATCATGAAATCCTCCACCGATGTACAAGTCGCCCTGATAATGCAGTGCGCAATTCACCGCTGAACCACCTCCAAATGTTGCCGTGCCAATCGAGTTCCAACTTGTGCCATCATAACGCGCAACCTGAGCGGCCTGTACACCACCGATGCTATCAAAGGTGCCCATAGCATACAAATCACTATCGTGCTGATAAAACGCAAATGCATTTTGCCGTGTTTCTGCGAATAATTGCCACTGATTCCCAACAAGTATTCCAACCGAATTATTCGGACCGGCGGGAGCAGCACAACTTACACTATAAAAATTTCCACGATAATTTATAACCTGATACACGCCACTACCTATTCGGTCTCCCAAGGTATCCCATCCGTTAGCATCGTCATACTTTAATAACCTTTGATATGGGCCGACAAAAGCGCTACACAGCAATTGATTGTTTGCAGTATCTGTTTTTAAGTAGCGTACACCCAGTGACGTGGTCAAATATGGGCCGCCAACTGATTGCCAATTCTGCGCTTGTGCGCAGAACTGGCTAACCAGCAGAAAGAATATAAAACTTATCCTGATTCGCATCATTCCTGTTTGATCACTTTTTGTGTCATCGGCACAGCGTTACCAATCTGAACCATCACCATGTACACACCATTGCTGAGTGTTGACAAATCCAGCGGCTCTTGTAAAGTTCCGAAATTATCGGTGGTTTTCCTATCAATGACCACCTGCCCAAGCATATCCGTTACTGTTATACGCACGTCCTCACCCTGCAAGTCGTTCACCTCTACAGTAAGGTTGCCTGACGTTGGACTCGGAAAAATCAGGAAATTACCTGTTGGAATTATATTTTCAGTCATTCCCACAGTGCTGACCGAATCAAGACTAAATCGGGCCATGTACCCGGTATTTTGCACTGTGTTTGTTTTGGAAACATCTAAATATTCGTTTGGGATAAGATTCGGGTACGCCCACGGGTAGGTGGCGGGAAGCGAACTTGATTGTCCCGCAATGAACAATTTACTATGTCCAACAACAGCTAATGAGTTTCCGCTTTCAAATTGATTTCCACCGAAACAGGTCATCCATGTTCTCTGGTTCTGCGACCCAAAGGCGAGGATCACCGCATCCTGTTGCGTATTCAACGTTTGAAGGTAAGCATTGCCCGTAGCGTACAGCGCATTCACTCCACTCTGCGACATTCCGTGGACATAGGCATTATCATTGTCATCGACAACCACATCGTACAAAATTTCCATTCCTCCATTCCCCCAAAACGTGCACCATTTTTCGATACCACCAATGGAGAACCGCGCGATCCAGCCATCACTGTTATTTGTGCTGTTCGTACTGTCAATGTATTCACCAGCCGTGTACATGAGCGCAAAACCTCCCGGTGTGCTGGACGTGTGGCCAACGACGTAAATATCTTTTCCGTTAACCGCAACAGCAGTGGCGAAGGTTACACTTCCACCGAAAGGCGTGCACCAGCGAACAGTATCGTTAATATCAATGCGCATAATAAACGCCCGATTTGAGGAATCAACCTGCCAATACACCGGCCCCCCTGCGTCCAGGAACGGCATGCTTCCCGGGTTAGCCGAAGTGTAACCGACAATAAACAAGCTGCCGGAAGGGTGATCGCCTTCAATGTCCTGTACATATCCGCTCGACAGAAACCGCGTTGCCCACAAAGTGTCTAACAGCGCATCAAATTCAAGAATGAAGCTCGCTCCGGTAGTATTGTTGTAGGCGTTTGGTCTATTCACCGTTGGAAATCCTGAACCTGCGAGACCGACAAGTGCCAGTCTTGTCCCATACGGATTTACCCACAGCCCTTCGGGTCGATCAAGTCCTGCGCCTCCATAATACGTACTCCACAACAGCCCATTGGAAGTACCGGTGCTATCCAACTTGAAAATGAACAAATCATAATTTCCGTTGTGAGTGACATCTACATAAGCTCCTGGTGGTTGAGAACTTGCCATTGGCAAAACAGTAGATTTAGTGACACCGCAGAAATAAATATTCGCTGAAGAATCTAAATCAATGTATGGTGTATTTTCTTCTTGCGTTCCACCGTAATAAGTCGCCCACCGCCTTACCGCATTATTTTTTATTTTAACCAATGTCCAATCAGATCCTCCGCCAGGTATTGTTTGAAGGCCATTTTGAGTTGGAAATTGATTGCCGTTCGTTGTTCCTGCATAAAAAGAGTTTCCCGCCTTGTCTGCTTCGACGGAATTGAATGGTGTGTCTCCACCCGATAACGAGCCGTAATGTGTTGACCAATCTAAATTTGTTCCGGTGATTTGCTGGACGATGCTCATTGATGCTCCATAGTCAATTCCAATGATCAGTGCACGGCTGGTTGTGTATGCCCCAATTGACATGCTCACGTTGTTTCCGCTTACGCTATACGTGGGTTGCCACGCAAGGGTATACGTATTTCCGCTGGCATCAATTTCCCATACACGCGGTCTTGGATGAACGATGTCACCAAGATCTGTTGAAACAACAAGGTCGCCGTTTCCGTTCACCGTAATTGAATTTGCCCCGGTGTACGTTTCTACAACATCCGTAGGGTCACCACCCGGCTTAACGACATAGAAGTATTTCATGCCGTTGGGGTTGCTGCTGTACACTACATCAATACCGTCGTAAATATTTGAGCGGTACAGTTGGTTATACGTTTTCATTCGGACGCAACCATCAGGAAGGTGCGCAAGAAAAAAGTTTTCGTAATCCCCGCGTTCATCTTTTGCATACACCGGAATGTCGTCGTTGCCTCCATAGAAAGTCATGTCCACACGAAATACAGAGTCCACCGGGCTCGTTTGGGCCGTGTCCATTTTAGCCCATACGTAACTCATGTAGCTGTCCGCAAAATAAACCTGCTGCGGGGTTCCACCAGTCTTGTTATAGAATTTAATGTCTGTTGGGTTACCGGCATCATCGAGCAGCTGTCCCCGGTTTTCAGTGAAGCAAAATGCAGGATTCAAATCCTCTCCGTCCGTTGGTGTCAGGACGTTTTTCGTGATGTACTTTACCGTGTGGTAAGTGTATGCACCCGTGAGCTTCGTCTGTCCTGTAACGACCACGCCACGATCTGTATCAATTGCAATTGCAGTTGGTCTGTCGGATTTGTTGCTTGCAGAGTTCCACGAAATGCCCCAAACCTGCGCCCCGGACGAGTTATACTTGATCGTGTAATAATCAAAGCTAATGCCGTTGTGACTTGCTCCTGTTACGTAGATGTCTGTTCCTTTGGTAACGATTGCGGTTGCGCTGTCAATGCCGTTGCTCGCGCCGTTGTAAGTTGCAACCCACTGTTGTGTGCCTGAACTGTTATACTTGACCGTTGCGTAATTTTTGTTCTGCGAAGTGGTTGTTGAGTATCCGGTAACAATAACGTTACCAACGGAATCAATGTAAAGACCCGACGCAACATCATTCAGGTTGGCCGCTCCGCTATATGTAGCGGTCCAGATAATATTTAATGCCGTATCAAGTTTTACAGTTCGGTAATCGTATAATGTGGAAACGTTGAGAACGCCACCCGTAATGTATATGTCACCAGTAGCAGGATCAAGTTGCAGGTCTGTCACCTGGTCGAAGCCAAATGCAGTACCGCCCGTAACTGTCGAAGACTGTACGCTGCCATCGGATGCTTTGAGAGCAACAACCGCATATTTGTAAGTTGTGATTGCAGACTGCGCACCTCCGGCAATGTAAATTTTAGTTCCGCTGTTGTACAGGTTTATCGCCACATCAAACAACCCGGTGTAATCCCAGTTCTGCGCCCAGACCTGGTTGCCAGAACTGTCGTAACGGATCGCAAGCATATCGTACTTGTTCGTTAGACCCTGCCATGTTGAGCCAACTGCCACCACGACATTTCCGCCTACTTGCAGCGCTGTAAAAAGGTCATTTCCCGAACCGGCTCCGTTATACGTTTTTGTCCACTTGTGGGTTCCTGCCGTGTTGTACTTGATTACAATGGCGTTCGTGGAATCCGTTGCATCCTTAAAATATGTTCCTGCTATGTACACATTTCCTACAGCGTCAATTTGAACGTCTGTTGCATAGTCGTTACCATTTCCTGAACCGTTATACGTTTGCGTCCAAAGAATACTCCCACTGGCACTCATCTTGGAAACGATCATGTCATAATTTCCTGATGAATTAATTGTTGCTCCAGCCGTGTAATAGAACGTAATTCCGGCAATCAATTTTGAGCGTACCACTGTGCGTTGATAGTTAACCTGGCTGCCACTTTGGGTGTTCCATTGTTCAAACACGGTCGGTGTAGCTGTTTGTGAAATGCCCTGCACACTCAGTGCAAGCATTCCGGCGAGAAAAAGTATTTTACTTCCTCTCAAGGGAGAAGTGTTTCTCATTGGGTGATTTGATTTTAGATTAATTGAAAATTTAGTTTTGAGTTCACATGCAATCGTCAGCGATAAAAATTTTCTGTTTTGTTCTGTATAGATTAAATGAATACTGAAAACCGGGCAAAGCATTTGGGCTTTGCCGACCGCGCATTTTGCAAATGGAAACTCCCGCTATGGCAAGACAGCCATAGACCCAACGTCACCAACTCCCGCCCCAAGCGGTGGTTGTTAAGCGATCAGCCGCCGGGGAACACGGCGACCGACATTAAGGAACTAAAAACCACAGGGGGAATAGTGATCGCTCCTTACTAAAACTCGTGCGATCGGGGAACACGCACGACAATGTATATGATTCAACTTCACCTGTCCAATTTATTTTCTAAAATGACCATTTGACTTTCTAAATGGTCAACCTGCACACGTGGAAGTAACAACAGGACGTTGTTACTTCCACCAAGTTGCTTCTGTGTGCATAACCCCTTATGATCGCTACGGCAACCGTGCAAGGGATTTTCCCTTTCGGGTGATCTTCGTTTTTCATCCCCTGTCCGGTTAAAATGCCACGAAAAAAATGGGGCGCGGACATGAGGATCGTCCGCAATGGCGGTACTGGATACCGTTGCGCAGGACAAGTCCACAGCCCGCGCCTTTGACGCGAGCGTGTAACTTGTAATTCCTGCGCTTTTGAAATTTTCTAGTTTCCATTTGAGGAATTACAGCTAGACGCTGTTATTGTTCTTTACTAATGACAACAAATATATAAAATTACATATATGTCGGACGCATATATATCGGACGCGTTTATGTCGTGGACATAAACGTGCCTTTAACCGTGCTTTGTTATATGGAAAAGACGGCCAAAAGAGGGAGTAAAAAGAGGAAACCATCGGAAATATCCCACTTAGCTAAGCGCATCAAAGACTTGAGGGTTGCAAAAGGATATAAAAGCGGCGAGGCTTTTGCCTTGGATCACCAACTTTCCAGGACACATTACGGTCGATGGGAACGAGGATCTAATATTACTTATGTGAACCTTGTTAAGTTGGCGGAAGCTTTTGATCTAACGCTGGAAGAATTCTTCTCCGAAGGATTTGATTAAGCCGGAATATACACATGCCGGGTCACGACCCGTGAAAATGTACGATCCATTCCATTGGTGAAAACAGAATAATTGTTTCCTAAAATAAAAAGAGCCTGGGCGAAAACTCAGGCTCTTTTTGTACCGGGCCGCCTCTTCGATATATGGTCATGCAGACTACCCGATAATTTTATACCTTGTTCGGAGCCTTGATCAACTATGACAATCATTCCCGTACATAACCTCCACGCCAAAAACCTCAAGCGCGTAGATTTTGACGTGATCACCCTGGGTGAGAAGGAAAATTATTCGGACGTCCTTCCCCACCGTCATAATTTTTATGAGCTGATGGTGTTTACCGAAGGCAGTGGCAAACATGAAATCGATTTCAACGAATATGATATCGAAAAGAACTCCGTGCATTTTGTATCTCCCACGCAGGTGCACAAACTAAAATCAGCGAACGCACGGGGTTATGTGATTTGTTTCCGGGAAGAGTTTCTGCAACTGAACCCGGGACAGTCGTTCATCGATACATTCCAGTTTTACGATTTCACGCAATATTCTCCCGTCATAAAAATGGAGGAAAGCGCTTTCGGGAACCTGGCGGAAATTTCCGCCACACTGAATTCCGCTTTAGACAGTAAGAGCACATTGAAGCGGGAAATACTGAGCTCGTACCTGAATATTGCGTTGCTGAAAATCAAAGAGTTTTTTATTGACAACTGCATATTTGAAACGAACAGCATTGCCACGGTTAATCCGAAAATCCAGGAGTTCAAAAAACTGATCGCGGTGAACTACCTGAACCATTACACGGCTTTTCAATACGCCGGGCTCCTGAACATTTCCACCAATTACCTGAATGCGCTCAGCAAAAAAGAAACGGGCCGTACAGCAACCGACCTTATTCACGAAAGAATATTGCTCGAAGCGAAACGCCTGTTGTACGCCACCAACCTGAGCGTGAAAGAAATTTCGAGCCTCCTGCATTTCGATACCGATGCGTACTTCGTGCGGTTCTTCAAAAAGAATGTAGGACAAACTCCGCTCGATTACAGGAACAGTCTGACCTGAGATTCGAAAAGTACAACACATGCGTTGTTTTGTGCAATTCACTGCCTCTTCCCGGAAATACATTTGCAGAGCGTAAAACGTAATGCGGTGAAGGCCCGTTGCAAGAATTGATCCCCCCTTTCCTGTATCGTGCCTGATTTGCCAGCGAACCATCTCCCAGGTTTGCCGGATACGGTTTGCGTGAAATTGTAACCTCATCAAACACCAAAACCCATGAACAAAATGTTTCTCTTTTTGGGCATTCTATTATTGAGTGTCTTTGACTCGCAGGCAAAAACGCCTGGGAATTTTGCCCCGTCGCTTGTTGCGGATTTCACGGCTAACACAACCGTGATCTGTGCCGGCGACTCGATACAGTTTACAGATTTAACCACGGAAAATCCAACCGGATGGACCTGGACTTTTGATGGTGGCGATACAGTAACATCGCTCCAGCAAAATCCAGTAGTCGTGTATAACACACCGGGCAATTACACCGTTCATTTAAAATCGAACAACGGTGAAGAAGGCGATGAAAAAATTCAGGTGGATTTCATCAAGGTGATGATCACTCCATCGAGCACGTTTAATGTCACATCAGCGTCCAGTCAATGTGCTGCAGGAAACTCATTCAGCTTTGCAAATACAGGTTCGTCGGGCACACATTTCTGGGGCTTTGCAGGTGCATCCCCGATCAACTCCACGGCAGTCAATCCAGGCGGAATCGTTTTTACCGGCGCGGGGACGCACAGTGTATCACATAAGGTTACTGATGACGGATGTTCATCCACCACTATTGTGGATATCACGCTGTTCGGCAACCCTACTGCTTTAGTTGTTACAACTACGGCTTCCAATTGTGCATCACCAACAGGAACGCTTACCATCGGAGCAACTACAGGAGGAACAGGTCCGTTTACGTATTCTGTGAACGGAAGTAATTTTACTTCTACAACATCATACCCGGGCAGACCTCCGGGCACATATACAGTAACGGTAAAGGATGCTAATGGGTGTACATTTACGCGAACAGCCGTAGTGAGCAGTTCAGGTGGACCCACATCAGTAGCCGTTCAGATTACCAGTTCCACATGCGGCAATGCAAACGGAATAATAAATCTCGGAACGGTTACAGGTGGCGTAGCCCCTTACCTGTTCACTATTGACAACGGAACGCTTTCAACAACTACCACCTACACCGGTATTACCTCAGGACCACACACGGTGAAAGTGAAGGATGCGAACAATTGCCAGCTCTCGCAACAGATTCTTGTAACGAATACCGTTCCCAGTGCCGTTGCGACTACCACCACGCAAACAAGTTGTGTGGCTTCTAACGGAACGCTTACATTGGGTGCAGTTACCGGTGGAAGAAGTCCATTCACATATTCTGTGGATGGCGGTTCTTTTTCCAGCACAACAAATTATACCGGGCTGGCCGCAGGCACACACACCCTTGTTGTGAAAGATGTGACAGGATGTTCATTCACCACAACAATAACTATTACAACTACACCGGGGCCGACTTTGCTTAACAGTTCGAGCACATTCAGTAAGTGCTCATCGCCCACTGGATCCATCACTGTACAAACGCCGGTAGGTGGAACAGCTCCATTTACGTACTCGTTCAACGGAGGAACATTTTCTTCCACACAAACGTTCACTGCTTTAGCAGCTGGTACTTATACCGTAGTTGCCAAAGATGCGAACGGCTGTACAATTTCGCAGAACATTACGGTGAGCAACACACCGCCACCGACCGCGTTATCCGTTACAACAGGTCCTTCGGCCTGCGCGGCATCCACAGGCACTATCTCAATCGGATCAGTAACCGGTGGAACGGCTCCGTATAGTTTCTCTGTGAATGGCGGCGCATTCTCAGGAACAAATAACTACACCGGGTTTGCCCCTGGAACATACCCGGTGGTTGTACGGGATTTTAACGGATGTACATTCACTACATCAGCAACCGTTACCGGTACGCAGCCAACCGCTGCTGTGATCACTACAACACCAACGTCGTGTTTTTACTCCACAGGTACTATTACCATAGGAGCGATTACCGGAGGCGTAAGTCCGTTTGTGTATTCTGTGAATGGAAGTTCGTTTACGGCTACAACAACATACACCGGGCGGCCTGCAGGAACCTACACTGTTTCCGTAAAGGATTTCAACAGTTGCATACTTACGCAAACTGTAATCATCACCAGTTCACAACCAACAGCCCTGGCAGTTACAACAACCACTACTCCATGCGGAGCCAGCAGCGGAACAGCAACTATTGGTGCGGCAACCGGCGGCGCGAGTCCGTTTACATACTCATTCAACGGAAGCGCTTTTTCAACCACAACAAACTACACCGGTTTAGCGGCAGGAGTTTATACTGTAATTGTAAAGGATGCGAATGCGTGCACCTTCACAACATCGGTAACCGTACTCAGTGATTCAGGCCCAACAGCTTTGGTGGTTACCAATACCGGAACCACATGCAATTCAAACAACGGAACAATTAGCATTGGCGCCGTAACAGGTGGTGTTGCTCCGTTTGTTTATTCAGTAGACAATGGTCCGTTTTCCGCCATCACGGGATACAGCAACATTTTTTCCGGAAATCATTCTGTCCGTGTAAGAGATGCTGCCGGATGTATTTTTACTGTGGTTACTACATTAAGCAGTACGCCTGGCCCTACTGATGTTGTGCTTACATCTACCAACGCTACTTGCGGTAATGTCAACGGCACAATTACCATTGGGGCTGTAACCGGCGGCACGCCGCCATTTACTTATTCACTGGATGGAGGTGCGTTCACTACGACAACAAGCTACACTGGTCTCAATGCAGCAAACCACCAGGTAACGGTGAAGGACGCGAACAATTGTACGTTTGTAAAATCGGTAACGATCATCAGTTCATCGGGCCCTACTGCAATCAATTTTACATTCAGACATTCGTGTGGCAGCGCAACGAATAACGGATTCATAAGCATTTCGGGAATTGTTGGTGGAACTGCGCCATATACCTATTCATTCAATGGAGGTCCTTTCACATCAACTTTAAGTTCTAACGGTCTCGGAGCGGGAACCTATACTATTACCGTGAAAGATGTCAATGGATGCACCTTTTCAACGACCCACACCATTCTTACTGTAGCAGGATTTCCTTCAGGTTTTACTTCCTCTGAGGTTGATCCCGGCTGCGGCCAGAGCAATGGATCGGTTGTAATTACCAGCGTAACCGGTGGCACGCCACCCTATTTGTATAAGTTGGGTGTTGGCTCATCGTTTACCACCTCCAACACATTTACCGGTTTGGTGGCAGGTTCATATCCTCTAAATATCAGGGATGCCAATGGATGTGAAACCGGATTTGGTGGGCATCCTATATTATCCATTCCAGGTGGACCATCTGCGGTGGCAATCAGCGTAACGAATTCTACATGCAACCAACCGAATGGTACACTCACTGCGACATCAGTAACCGGTGGTGTTCCCCCGTACCAATACTCGCTCAATGGTGGTGCATTTCAAAGCGGCACAACATTCACGGGTCTGGCTTCGGGTACGAGTTTTCCTTTGGTCGTAAGCGATGCGAATGGCTGCACCTTTACACAACATCGTGGCTTAAACAATACGGGCACGGGTGTTTCAACACCAATTATTTCACAATCCGGATTTTTACTGACATCGAATCATTCAACGGGTAACCAATGGTTCTTCAATGGAGTTGCCATTGCAGGTTCAACCGGGCAAACGCATTTCGCACAGTTCAACGGTTCGTATACGGTTGTTGTTTCCACTGCAAGTTGTACTTCTGCGGTGTCGACACCGGTTGTAATTACCAATCAGTCGCAACGCCTTTCGGGTGGTGGCGATGCAGGTACTGCAACCAGCAATGAGACCAGCGAAGTACGCGATGGCGAAGCGGAACAAACCGTATTGGCAATTCCGGAAAGCACGGGCACAGCGATGCTGAACGCGTATCCGAATCCAAACGATGGCGTGTTTACAATCTCGTTCCAGGCTGATGTAAAAATCACGTACACGGTTGAGGTATTCAATGTGTTCGGACAGGTTGTTTTCGCTGAGCAGATTTCTGAGTTCGAAGGAACGTATGTAAAAGAACTTCACCTCGAAGAATTTGGTGCGGGTATTTACACCGTTGTGTTGACGAGTCCCGAAGAGAGAACCGTGCAGAAAGTGGTGACGTACTAGCGCTGCATCTGCCGAATTAAAATGTTATAAACAGAAAAGCTTCCTGTAACGGGAAGCTTTTCTGCTTTATTGTTTGGGATGAATTGTAGCTGGACTATTTCTTCAGTGAAGGCAGCAACTCTTCCAGTCCTTCCATCGCTGCGGTAAGACCTTCTTTGAAGCCCATCTGGAGTGTTGTTTCGAGCTGAGCCAAATCGCTAAAGGTGATCCGGAATTCAACGAGTGTCACTTCTCCCTTGTCCGTAAAATTCACATCCCATTTGGATTGCGGAAGATCTTTGTTCACGTTGCCTTCTGCATCTGCAAACGCATCGAGCCCGGTAAAATTTTTCTGCGGCTGAATCGTGATGTAGTTCGCCAGCGCCCAATGTTCTTCGCCTTCAGGTCCAACCATGGCGTAATGCCACGATCCGCCTTCACGGAAATCCATTGTTTTGGTTCTTGCTTTCCAGGGTCTTGGTGCCCACCACCGGTCAAGAATTTCACTTTGGGTATAGGCCTGCCACACGAGGGCGACCTCTGCTGCAAATTCCCTTTTTACTGTGATCGTTTTGTTTTCCTTGTCTACGGAAAAATCAAATGCAAGGTTTGTTGTCATCGTTTGTTGTTTTTCATGGTTAATAATACCTGGTCGAGTTCGTTGTAGCGGCTTTCCCAGACCTTCCGGAACTGTTCGAGCCATTCATCAATTGCTTTCATTTTGGTTTCGTTGAGTTGATAGTAAATTTCTCTTCCGGATTGTTCCTGCGTCACCAATTCACATTCGGTGAGTATGCGCAGGTGTTTGGAAACGGCTTGCCGCGTGGTATCAAAGTGTTCGGCAATGGCATTCGGCGTCAGCGCCTGAACAGCGATCAGCAAAATGATCGCCCGGCGTGTGGGATCGGCAATGGCCTGGAAAACGTCTCGTCGCATGTTAGATCGGATTGTAGGTGAGTACAGCGATGCCGCACTCAAATTGTTTAGACGACCGTAATTTATAATTCTGCTTGTCGGCAACTTCCTGGAAAATGGGCATTCCTTTTCCGATCACCGCCGGATTGATAAATAAATGAAGCTCGTCGATGAGTTTTTCTTTGATCAGTGAGGAAACAAATTTGCCTCCTCCGTAAACGATCATATCACCGCCGGCCTGTTTTTTCAACGCATTGATCTCGTCGGTCAATTCACCGTTGGCCATAGTCGTGCGTTCCCACTTTGATTTGAACAGGGTTTTGGAGAAAACTATTTTGGGCGTCTCTACCATTTTTTGAGCGCCTTCTTCGGCATGCTTTAATGCTTCAGTCCAATGGGGAATGAATCCTTCGGCGAGTTTTCTTCCCAGCAAAATGGTATCGACCGGGTTTGTAATTTGAATGACGTACGCTTTCAGATCGTCAGTCCAATTAAACGTCATCCAATCCATTTCGCCGTTTGCGCCTGAAATGAAACCATCCAAGGTCATTTGTACTTGTAATTTTAACTTTCGCATCGTGCTGCTGTTTAAATTAAGAAACCATTCGGTTGCAAATATATGTGCAACTGATCGGTTTCGCAAATTTTTGAGATGATTTTTTTGAAAGCGCTGTTATTTAAGGGATTTTGCCTGTTCTTATAAAATCTATGCCGTCGGCAGGCTTTAAGATTTCCGCGGTTCCGGGTTAAAAAAGTTTCGGGTTAAGGAGTTTCGGTTAGGCTTTCTTCACTGTGTTTCAAGGTCCGAATATTTACAAGTCAAACGACTGTACCCTTGAAACACAGTAGACCGGTCCCTAACCCGAAACTTTTTTAACCCGGAACTCTTTAACGGGCCTTCTGATTTACCGGAAACATACGGTCCACAAGACTCTGAATGCGTGGTGCAATAATTAAAATTGCAGGAATGGCCACCACGTATGCGATCCCCCAGGACTTTAACCAGATCAGAAAAAACCGATCAATGAACCCAATGTTTACTGAGATCAGTGTAAACGAGATTATGCCCGTTGTTACAATTCCCATAATCATTGCGAAAGCAATTTTATTTTTCATGGCTGCGTTTTTTGAAGTCTTCCCGGAACCCGTGTGTTGAATGACGGCACAAAGATATAAAATATACCGATCGGTATTATTCTTAGAAAGAATAAAAGCACTCCCGGCTTTCAGATTGAAAACCAAGAGTGCTTTAAAAAGTAGTGTTCAGGGAGGGAAACTCCAGCTTGAATTAAGCCGGCATAACTTTGAATGAACATACATTCACATCACCGCCTGTTCCGGTAGCTGTCACTTTGTATGCGCCTTCCGGGGTGCAAGTGATGGACTGGCTGTTTGAACCTTTCAGCGGACAGTCAAAATTAACTTTGATAGTCGCGTTGCCGATTTTCCACGTAGCCCATCCTGTTGTTCCTGAAGGAGAAGAGTCGCGGCCCTGGCTGCCAAAAGAGGAAGTGTCCATTGCAGCCGTTTTAACCGGTGAATTGATCCATTTGCCCCAGGTAAGATCTGAACCAGTGATGTTCATATCATCCTTTGTAAAGTTGGCTACTGTTGCTCTCACCTGGAGATATTCGTAACGCGTTCCTGGTGCAACTGTTTCTTCTGTTTTTTGTTCTGACATGGCTTTGTTTATTTGTTTCCTACTCTTAAGGCTTTTCGGAATACTCCCCGTTTTTATTCGAATGGTTTCTGGGCTCCATTTGTATACTGCAAATCAAGTCCAATAAGCGACGCAGAAACAGATGAGAAATCACTGTTTAGTAAAAACGGGTATTTATATCCGGTATGGCGGTAGTTGTAACTGAGAAGCAAAGCTGTTCAGTCCACGCAGTGTTTCAGTTTGGCCATTTGGAATTTCTGAAAACCGCTGAAGCGGTTGAATAAACTGTTGCCATTCATTGCCGGGGGCTTAAGCCCCCGGCAATGGAACCTGCAATCAACTCAACGGTTTTAACCGTTTCCCTTGCACAAATCTTAAGTGATTCCAAACAGCGATATTGCCCCAGCGCCATGCAAAAGCAAAAGGCCATGAGAAAATACTCATGGCCTGCTGAATGCACCTGACACGTTCGTCTGTTTATACGATCGTCTTTCTCGACCTGAAATGATTCAACGGATCTTTCGATTTGTCTTGTTTTACTTTCACCAGGCTATCATAGCTCTGCGCGAAATACGTTTGGGTGGGAATGGAACTGTCCTTAAAACTGATAAATGAGCCGGATGTGTTTGCGATTTTATAATCGCGGCAAACCTGCATCCAGTCCAGCGCCCGGTTGACATTTTCATTCACTTCACTTTTCGGGTCGGCTTCCGTTGCGTCAAACCTGGGTTCGGTCCACCATGTTTGATATTGAATGGTGTATTGTTTGTCGCGATACGGAAAGGAACTTTTTCCATCCTCTTTTCCCCAATTGTAATAATCGCCCGATATGGCTCCCAGCGTAATGTACGTCGACAGTCCCATCGCAATATTTTCCTGGAAGATCAGGGAAGAGAAAAGACTGTCGAGCAGGTTTGTCCGCCCTTCGATTTTCAGTCCGCCGGCATTCGCCAGTCTCGAAGAAATTTTGTGTGGCCCGGGCGTATCTGAATCGGGAGGAAAAGGTGTGGCCTCGAGTCCGCGAAGGATCTGGTTAACGTTGTGAAATGAAAAACGGTCCCACTCACTCATGAGATTGTCTCCGTAGTTTATTTTTTCTGCAATTTTCTTTCCGCCTTTCACCACTTCGCGCACTTTATAATTTCTTCCGGCCTTTTGAATGTTTGTAAGTCTGCCGGTGCTGAAATATGTTTCCGCGTATTTCCTCAGCGCTTGCTCGGTGCCCTCCCAGTATCCATACATCGTGCATTGATTTACTGCTGTGGCCGCGTCAAATTTTTCGTTCCCTTCCAATGCCCGTGCGATCACCTGGAGATTTGTTCCCACGAGATCTTTGTTGTCGGGCTCTTTGGACATGATCGCTTTTTCCCAGGCATCCAGTATGCTCAGCGTGGGTGTTGCACCACCGAGGGCCAGAACACGTGTTTCCTTTTTGTTTGCCTCTGTGGTTATTTCCATTTGAGAAATAACGTGCAGCTTTTTCCCTGTTCTTGCTTCGGAAGCCGCAAATGAAACCAGTTCATTCCAGCGAATCTCGAATTTGATTATTTCCGCAGGCAGAGGAAATGTTTTGATCACAAACTCTGTGACAATTCCATAACTGAAACCGCCTCCACCTTTGATCGCCCACAGGAGTCCTTTCTCATCATCAAGCATGTAATCATAGTCTTCAAACGCAAGCCATTTATAATCCGCGTCCTTCAATTTTACGACAGTTCCATCGCCAAGTACCACGGTAACGGCAATCAGGCTTTCGCAACACATGCCATGTTTCCGGGTCCATGGGCCCCATCCGCCACCCATGGTAAACCCGGCAATGGCTACGGTGCCACAGGTTCCGTGCGGGATCATTACGTCCTTATCTGCGAGTTTCGACGTAAGATCTTTAAACTGAATGCCCGGCTGAATGTGCACACGTTCTTCCTGGATGTTGACCGCAACCATTTGTGAGAGGTCAATTAAAACAACACCCGTTGCCGAACATTCACCTTCGTGATCATGTCCTCCGGATCGAACGCGAAGCTGGAGCTGGTTCCCGTTTTCATCTTTGTTTGTATTGATGAAATTCACAACGGTGCTCACTTGTTCTGTGTTTTCGCACATCACAATAGCTGTGGGCATAAAATCAAACTGCCGGTTAAATACTTTTCTCCGATCGTCGTATTTAATTTGCGTTTCCTTGTCGGAACAATTGAAAAGGATGTCCGGAGTCGCAACTCCTGCTGATTTGAATGCGTCTTTTAATTTGTCAACGATAGAATTCATGGCGTTTGTTTGGGATTATGAAAATAGGGTTGAGGAAATATAACCCATTTTCCACGTCATAACCGTTTGTAAACGGGTAGTTATAGACAGGGTTCTCCGGGCATCCCCGTTCTTCGCAGATCAGAATTTGAATTTCTCAAATGTCTTCCCGTTGAATTTGTAAGCACCGTCCGTATGTGTTCCCAGCCACAGGTCGCCGCGATGATCCTGGTAAATGGAATATAAAAAAACAGTCCCGCTGCCATTTTTGACAGGGTAATGGGTCATGTTTTCAGAACCTGCTGCGAGTTCCGTCGAAGGATCGTATCGCCAAACGCCATCATCATACGTCACCATCCATAAGTTTCCCTTATTATCTTCCGTGATGGACATGAAGTAAATAAGATCGTCTTCATTCTGTTTTTTTGAAATGGCGATTCCTTTTTCTTTCGTATAATTAATTAAGGTATTTCCCTTAACAACCTGGTTGCTATCAGCAGAACTCTCCGGGTATACATCATAACGGAACCGAGTATTGCAGAACCAAAATTTTCCTTCTTTATCTTCCAGGATAGACCGGATACCAAATGAACCACCGCCCTCCACCATCGAGAGATGCTCTTCATACATCCAGTCTAAAGATTTTCCGTCGTAGCGACAAATACCAAACACTGATGTCCCGAACCACATATTGCCCCGGCTGTCTTTATAAACCGTGTAAACCTGGTAAGGGCTCCATGGTCTTTTTGGATATTCGTCTTCGAGATAATGCTTTGGAAATTCCAGGTCGTACAATGATTTACCATCATACCGATACGGTCCGTTTTCTTCCTGGTTTCCTACGAACCACAAATTATCAGGCTCCAACTTCCAACCGCCATCGGGGGAATTACTTTCTACAGGGTTCAATGTGACGAACACGCGGCCGTCAAATTTGCTGATGCCACCTATCGTATTGATGTAAATGTTCCCCGACTTGTCTTCTTTGATCTCACGGACCTGGTTGTGGCACAATCCGTCTTTCGTTGTAAAGTGAGTTAACGTTTTCCCATCGTAGCGATACACTCCCTGGCCGTTACTTCCGAACCAGTAATTGTTATTCTTGTCCTGAAAAATAATCAGTATGCTATCGACCAGTTCCGAAGCGACGTTACCCGGGACAACTGTTGAATCCTGTCCGTTTAAATTGCTGTTCGCAACCTGGGACGTGCTCTGCACGTTGCACGAAGAGAGTATTGTGAGAATGCCGAAAAACAGAGTCAGTATAAGTTGCATTGCCTTTATTTGCCAGTAATGTTCGCTGTTTGCAGAGTTGGCCGGAACCTGCGGCCTAAGCGAAATTAATCTACAATATACGGACATAGCGACAGAAGCAGAATCAAATCCTGGTAGTGTCTCACTTTGCTTTTTGACACGGTCCCGATAGCAATCGGGAGCGCATTTTTACGGCATTTTCTTATTCTAAGCCCGGGCGCTCACGGCGAGATAACGGTAACGCGCCGTGAGCGCCCGGGCTTAGAACGGGTTTCGTGCTTCTTTTAGCGCCGTGTCGCCGTGTAAAAATTATCAAATGCTCAAACTGAGACACTACCCAATTCTCAATAGTAAGTGTTCAACAACCGATAATTGTTAAATCTAAAAACCCATGAAAATGAAAAAGAGCAAAATGAATCTCAACCTGATGCTTGTTGCATCGGCAATTGCAGGAGCAACTTTCATTTATTCCTGCACGAAAGACAGTGCGTCATCGAATCCGGCACCACCTGTTTACAACCAGGCAAATACTCCGCCGTATACGCCATGTCCGAATGTTGAAAACCTGGAGAATCCGTATGACAACGTAGGCGTTGCTCACAATGATGGACTCGAATATGTATTAGCACATAAGCCGCAATGGTCTTGTGGTGACGATGCGCAATGGATTCAGACCGCAATTGATCTTACTGCAACGTTTGTTTGTGATAAAGGATATGGACCATCAGCCGATTGTTATAACGCTACTTCCGCTATGCTTAACAATGTCGTAAACGATTACCAGTCGATGACTTTGGAAGACGTCATAGCAGGCATGGGATCGGTGCAACTGCAGGATTATACCGGACAATTGTTTAATGAGGTTCAGTCGTATAGGGATTCCACGCAGATCGATTCACTGCTGACTTCGATCAAGCAACTGGAAGGGGAAGCGATCACTTCAACATTAAATCCCGATGAAAGGAGAACTTTCCTCGAGCTTGCTTCAATAGCACGATACAGTTCATGTTACTGGTTCCAGGAACATCAGAAATCAGTTACCGATTGGCATTGTCCAACCAATCCTATTCCTGCTGGTAAATACAACTGGACTAAACTTTTGGTAACCATTTGTGCCGACATTGCTGGCGGCGCCTTGGGAAGCATCACGGGCCCGGCGGGTACCGTTGCTGGTGCTATGGGATTTTCAGCGATTTACGCGACAATCTAATAACATTACCCCGGGACTTAATATTGGTACTGCATTTTAAAAGCCTCTGCACGATTCATGCAGGGGCTTTTTACGTTCGAACCTTTGTTAACCCTGAAAGGGCTATTATCCTTTTGAGGGTGGGGACCCTTGCGTCTTTGAGAGGGTAGAGGGTCTTAACGCTGCAAAGGCTATTAGCCTTTTGAGGGTTAGGACCCTTGCGTACCAAAAAGTGGAAAGCCGGGGCTGCGAACACCGGCTTTCCTGCACACCAATTGCACGAAACAGACCCCTCAGTCTTACCTGACCTAACCAATTCCGAGGGGATGTCTGGTAGTAAGACGTAGCTAACTCCAGTTTGTTACAGCAAATGTGTTGGGTTTAGTGAATTTTAACATGAACGGTTCTTTTCGGGTTCAAAAGTTTCGGGTTGGCAGGTTTCGGGTTCAGGCCCTTTACACTGTTTTTCAATGTTGTTGCTTCTTCAAATCGGAATCCGGCAACAATACATTGAAACATAGTGAACCTGATAACCCGAAACTATTTAACCCGAAACTCCATAACTCTCAACCGCTAATACTGCGGAACAAGTATTGTATCTCCGCCCGTAATGAGCGTGTCAATCTTTTTCGGTTGGATTACCTGCAGATCACCGGTCATCTCATCTCTGTTGATTTCCAGTCCCGCGCAATCCACACATTCGAGTCCTTTCGCTGTCATTTTCCACCGGCGGTCGACCATGTCTTCATCATCGGTTTTCGAGACGTTGTCTATATCATACAGCAGGTCGCGACTGGTGGCGTGAAGAAAGATCACGGTTCCCACAGGTATGCGCAGTTCCATGTCCACTTCCTGTGCTTTCCACGCCTGGTCTTTGCCAATCGTGAACGCGGAGGGAAATATAAATCCGTTGGAATCCTGCGCAATCGTGTAGCTGATTGAACGCACACGTTCCTGCGCTTCCTGTTTCGAACGGCCCTGTGCTTTTTTGTACATCACCAGTTCTACACTGTCGCCTGTTGCGGGAACAATATTCAGCTGGGCGTAACCAAACTTCAACGTGTTCTCGTCTGTGGAGATCATTTTCCAGCGGTGCTCATACCGGTAACGGCGGTTCCACCCGCTGTGGTAATCTTCATTCTCCATGTCTTTATCAATACTCACACGAATGGAAAGTGTATCGGAGTGAGGATTGATCACAGCAATGCGTTCAGCAGTGTCAGATCCTTCGGAAAAACCGGCGGCAATATTCATGATCGAAAATACGCTCATCACAATGCCGAGAATCCAGAACGAGAGCGCAGATATTCCAACCCATTTGTCCTTGCGCTGGATACGGAACAGCAATTTGATTCCGTAATAGATCATCATCAGCACAGGAACACCAAAGAAGAGGAGACCGGCAGCGATGGCTACACCATAACTTGTTCCGTCATCGAAAAGACTTTTTACCTGTTCGGTTACCATGTCGGGACCAAAGTCGGTGATGGTAAACGTGCTCGTCAACAACCCGATGAGCATGATGATTCCAAAGAACACGAGACAAAATGCAAACACGCGGCCCATCACGTGAAAGATTCCACGGAAAAGATCTTCCGCCCCTCTGCGATGATAACGGGAGCGGTGCCGGTTGTTATCATAGCCACTCTTTCCCCAATCTTTCGCTTCCTTTCCAAAATCTTTCATGCGGGTTCCGAATTCTTCGAACTCTTCTTTGATACTGCGACGGATATTATTTACGTCAACGGGCTCTCCACGCATTTCCAGTTTTTCTGCCGTGGTTTCCGCACGCGGAACGATGATGATCAACAGCAGGTAGAACAGCACACCGGATCCTCCCAGGAAAAAGAGTAACGCAAATCCCAAACGGATCCACACAGCATCGATATCAAAGTAATGCCCAAGACCGGAACATACTCCACCAATCACGCGGTCATCCGGATCGCGGAACAAACGGCGGCGCTTTTTGCGCTGGTAATTTTCTTCGTGCTCGTTGGCAGCAGTTGAACTTGCACCTGCATTTGCACCGGCCGGTTCTGAGTTGCTGGTTTCATCGGAAATCACATCGGGTTCACCCATCATTGCGATGACTTCTTCCACATCTTTCATCACAACAACTTCACGCGAAGGGCCTTTTTTCCCGGTAAGGATTTCAGCAATACGCGATTCAATGTCGGCGAGAATTTCATCGCGACCTTCTTCAGCGTTGAATTTTCTGCGCAGGCTGTCGAGGTAAAATTTCAACCTGTCATACGCATCTTCCTCAATGTGAAAAACGATACCGCTGATATTAATGGTTACGGTCTTATTCATGGCCTGTTGTTGTTTGTGTGGAGTTTGTAGAATCTTTTTTAGTCACTTGTTCAACCGAGCTCACGAGTTCTTCCCAGGTATTTTCCAGTTCCGCGAGGAAGGAAGTACCCATTTCGGTGAGTTGGTAATATTTCCGTGGAGGCCCGGATGTGGATTCTTCCCAGTGGTAAGAAAGTAATCCGAGATTTTTCAGGCGGGTAAGCAGTGGGTACAATGTTCCTTCCACCACAACCAGCTTTGCATTTTTCATGCGTTCGATAATTTCTGTCGGGTATGCCTCACCGTCGGAAAGTATCGACAGGATGCAGAACTCGAGCACGCCTTTCCGCATCTGGGCTTTCGTGTTCTCAATGTTCATGTTTGGCTCTTATTTGATGAATGGGCTTCATGCCGTATTCAGTTTGGTTTTGCAATTGCAGATTCACTAACGTATGACGCAAAGATATGGGTATTAGTTACTATTATGCAAAACATAGTACTATTGTATTTTGTAATTAATTGATATACAGTACATATATTTTTTAAAACCGGGTGAAGTAGGGATTGAGGGACTGGGAAATTGGGGATTCGGGCGTGGGTGCTTACGCGTCTTCGGTAGAAAATTATCCGTAAAATTTCTTCGAAGGGCTCGGGTCCAGCCCAAATCCCTGAATCCCTATTTCCCTAATCCCCCAATTCCCAATTTCCGGTAGTGTCTCACTTTGCTTTTTGACACGGCGACACGGCGCATTTTTACGGCATTTTCTTATTCTAAGCCCGGGCGCTCACGGCGAGATAACGATAACGCGCCGTGAGCGCCCGGGCTTAGAACGGGTTTCGTGCTTCTTTTAGCGCCGTGTCGCCGTGTCAAAATATCAAATGCTCAAACTGAGACAATACCCAATTTCCCCAACCCCTATTTCCCCAATCCCGAATTCGTACCTTTGCCCTCTCAAATTATAGTATGGATTTCTCGACCCAATTTGCCCACCTGTTTAGTCTCGACGGACTTATCAGCCTTTTTACCCTCGCATTGCTCGAAATCGTGCTGGGAATCGACAATATCATCTTCGTTTCCATCATTGCTTCCAAACTGGAGGATAAAGGAGAACAGCGCAAAGCACGCATGTGGGGACTGCTTCTTGCGTTGGTCATGCGCATCGGTCTGCTGTTCGGAATTACCTGGATTATCGGAATGGAGAAGGACCTGTTCCACCTGTTTAATCACGGTTTCAGCGGACGCGACATTATTCTCTTCTGCGGCGGTGTTTTCCTCTTTGCGAAAACGATCTCGGAGATCCACGAAAAAATGGATATGGCTGATGATACAGAAGAAGAACTGAAAGAGAAAAAGAAATCGTTCAGTATCATGTCTATTATTCTCCAGATCGTACTGATCGATATCGTGTTCTCATTCGATTCCATTCTTACTGCTGTCGGAATTGTCGACGAAGTAATTATCATGATTGCCGCAGTAATTATTTCCATGATGATCATGCTCGCGTTCTCCGGCAAAGTCAGCGCCTTCATCGACAAGCACCCGACTGTAAAAATGCTTGCGCTCGCGTTCCTGTTGATGATCGGCTTCCTGCTCGTACTCGAAAGTTTCGACGTCGAGGTTCCGAAACCATACGTGTACAGTTCGATGGCATTCGCGTTCATCGTGGAATTGCTCAACATGCGCATGCGCAAGCGGAAAGTGCCCAAAGGCCCGAAAGAGCCGCCGAAAACTGCCTGATCCGATTACGGTTTTTGCCGCGAATTACACTAATCCACAATTAGCGTAATTCGTGTAATTCGCGGCGAAATTTAATTCCGTTTTCATTGAGCATCTAAGCATTTAATTTTTTAAATCTGCGAAATCTGCGAATCTGTGGCAAAGGGTCGAAGACCCAGGCTACGATTTATCCGCCAGACGGATTGGGTGTTGGTTTAGCCTGAGATTTGAACTATCTTGCAAGGAGCAAACGCTTCTCATCTTATGAAACAACACAACTACTTTCGCTTCGCGGCGCTCTGTTTAATGGCAGTATTTTGTATCCACCACGTACAGGCGCAAACGGTTTTCACGCCCAATGCGGGACAGTGGAACAACCAGGTTTTTTACAAAGCAGATATTCACTCGGGACATGTTTTCTTCGAACAGAATAAGCTGATGTATGCATTTTACAGCAAGCAGGACCTCGACCGCATTCACGAAGAAGCGCATCATGCAAAGTCTGCTGCACAGCAACGTAAAATTGAACAGCAGAAAGTACGATGCTACGCGTACGAAGTGAGTTTTCCGGGCGCCAATGCCGCGCCATTAATTACAGGGGCCGATCGCACTTCGTACAACTCAAACTATTTTCTCGGGAATGATCCGCAAAAATGGGCGCCGAACGTAGCGAACTACCGCAATCTTACATACCACGAATTGTATCCCGGTGTTGACGTACGTTTCTCCAGTCCTGCCGGACAATTGAAATACGACTTCATTGTAGCTGCCGGAACAGATCCTTCCGCAATCAGCATGCAATACAGCGGCCTGAAAGCAATCACCATGCGCGATGGTAATCTTATCCTCGATGCAGGCTTCATGGAAATCACTGAAGCCATTCCGTACGCGTACCAGGAAATTGAAGGTGTACGCACCGAAATCAGGTGCGAGTTTATTCTCGATGGAAATGTAGTTCGCTTTGTATTTCCAAACGGATACGATGCACGTTACAACATTGTGATCGACCCGGTTGTTATCGCATCCACCTACAGCGGTGGAACAGTAACGACGTACGGGCATTCCGCGACCTACGATAATGCCGGACAGATCTACTCTGCAGGTCGCGTTTTCGGCGCAGGATTTCCTGCAACCGCCGGCGCATACGATCTTACATTCGCCGGAAGCGTTGACCTGGGAATCAGCCAGTACAATCCTACCGGAACTACGTTGCAGTATTGCACATACATCGGCGGGACTGCTGATGAATATGCGCACAGTATGTTCGTGCACAACAACGAACTATACATCTATGGTTCTGCAATGTCAACTGATTATCCAACAACCGGCGGCGCATACGATGGTTCGCACAATGGTGGTTACGACATCATCGTTACGCATTTGAATTCGACTGGCTCGGCGCTCATCGGATCGACTTATATAGGTGGAACGGCCAACGATGGCTTCAATGCAATCAACACGCATTATGGCGATACGTTCCGCGGAGAAATTATTGTTGATGCAAGCGGCAATGCGTTGGTCGCGAGTTTTTCAAGCTCAACCGATTTTCCGGCAACAGCAGGCGCATACGATCTCACCAATGCAGGTGCACAGGATGGAGTTGTATTGAAGCTCAGCCCGAACATGGGCTCATTGATGTGGGCCACATACCTCGGCGGATCAGGTAATGACGGAGCATTTGGTGTGCGCATCAATTCCACCGGGCAAGTATATGTCTGCGGAGCTACAGGAAGTTCTGCGAATGATTTTCCAATTACCGTAGGAACGTACCAGACCACGTACCAGGGCGGAACGTACGATGGATTCCTGCTTCAGCTCGACGCGAATGGAACTGCGCTTGGCGCTTCGACATTATTCGGAACAAGCGGACTGGACGAAGCATTTTTCCTTGACATTGATTACGATGATGACGTTTACATCTACGGCGAAGCGCGTGGTGGAGCGCCTGTAACGCCTGGCGTGTACAGCATGCCGGGAAGCGCGATGATGGTTGCAAAATTTAATCCGGCATTGACTACGCTGATGATGTGTACCGTTATCGGCGATGGCACCACCACATCCACGATTGCACCTTCTGCATTCATGGTCGATGTCTGTAAAAATATTTATCTCGCAGGATTCGGTGCGTTCAGCGGATGGCCGGTAACAGCCAACGCGATTTACGGCACTTCGGCCATCGGGTCCTGTTATCTCGCCACGCTTTCTCCGGGTGCAACGGCATTGCTGTTCGGTTCGTTCTACGGAGGAAATCACGTGGATGGAGGAACAAGTCGTTTTGACCCGAGCGGAATTATTTATCACGCCGTTTGCCAGGGTGGTTCCGGATTTCCAACAACGCCGGGAGCATGGAATGCCGGTGTAGGTGCACCATCGTGGGATGTTTGCGTTTTCAAAATCGATTTCGAACAAATGGGTGTACAGGCAACAGCTGTACCGAATCCAAACGCATCAGGCTGTGCGCCGTTCCTTGTGAACTTTCAAAACACAAGTACCGGCATCACATACATCTGGGACTTTGGTGATGGAAGTCCGCTCGACACATCTACTGCGCCATCGCACACATTTGATTCAACCGGAACGTACACGGTAATGCTCGTTGCAATTGATTCGGCGAGTTGCAATATTTCCGACACGGCATACATCACCATCAGTGTGCTCAGTCAGATATCGACATTCCTTGGACCGGATACTTCGTTTTGTCCACCGGGTACGGTCACGCTCGATGCGGGAATTTCCGGTGCATCGTATGTGTGGAGCACAGGAGATACAACGCAAACCGTAAGCGTCAACCAAACCGGAAATTACTGGGTAACGGTTACGCTCGGAAGTTGTTCCGCAACCGACACGATGAGTGTTCAGACATTCCAGTTCAACCCGGCTTCGGGTGATGCGCTGGTGTGCCAGGGACTGAGTGTTGATCTCACTGCAAATAACCCGGGCTCAACGTACGAGTGGAGTACAGGTGCAACAACGCAAACCATAACGGTAAACACTTCGGGTATGTACTGGGTGGAGATGACACACGGAAATTGTGTCACCACCGATACGATCATACTGGATTATACGATTGGCGGTGATGTCATGCCACCCAACGTATTCACTCCGAACGGTGATGGTGTAAATGATTTTTACGATGTAGGCGATCCTGCAGCCGATCTTTTCCGTCTCGAAATTTATGACCGCTGGGGCGTGATGGTTTTTCTTTCAACTGATCCTGTTCACAAATGGGACGGTATGTACAACAAGGATGAAGCCGTTGACGGCGTGTACTACTGGATTTTGCATTACGTGGATTGTGCGGGAGAGCCGGGAACGCAGACTGGGTTTGTGCACCTGATCCGCGAAAAATAACAGTACGAAATAGCAGTACGCAGTAAAAAAAGTACGCAGTGCGCAGTAGGATACGTCTCTACTGCGCACTTTTTTTTACTGCGCACTGCCACTGCTACTGGCGTCTGCCCACTGGTTCAGGTGGCCCCGGAAACTTCGGCGTAGTACCCAGCAGATGCACATCCAGCACTGCATTCACCCGAGCAAGATATTCACGCAACATTGTTTTCCATCCCGAATTTCCCGGAACGTCTTTGGCATTGAGTCCAACTGCGTTGATTCCGAATTGATCGGCGAGATAAATGGCGCGTTCGTTGTGAAACTCCTGCGAAACGATTACGATGTTTTTCTGGCCGAACACCCAATAAGCACGCACTACCGAGTCGAGTGTTCTGAAACCGGCGTAGTCGAGCGTGATTACTGAATCAGGAACGCCGAGGTCGTGGAGCGTGTTGCGCATAAAGGTGGCTTCGTCGTAATTCACCGTGGAGTTATCACCACTCACGATGATGTATTTTACTTTTCCGGCTTTCCACAGCGCGGCTGCAGCTTCCATGCGGTATTTGTAAAATAAGTTCACGCGGCCATTTACTGTGGGACTGGTTCCGAGCACCAATGCAGCAGAGACGTTGGGAACATCAGCGGCGTTCGTGTAAATTCTTCCTTTGGCGTTTTGTTCGATGATGATGTCGCACGCGAGAATGAACAACAGTAGCAGCACCGGCATGTAAATAAAAATCCACCGACGAAATCGCGTCTTGCCAAACCATTTGAAGAAATTTCGGATGCGGGTCACGGACAAATATACTCAACCATTCCTTCAGAAATTTACACGGCGGCACGGCGAAATGTGTTGCTTAATAGATGTAAAGGCGCAAAGTGCGCGGAGAAAGCCGCAAAGATTTTAGGAAGCAAAGTCCGCAAAGAATCGCTTCGCGATTGTGTTTCCTAAGAGTTGCTTAAATCGCACAGCGATTCTTTAGGCAGTCCTTGCGGTGAAAAACAAGCAACACAAAATCACGCACCTTTGCGTTTACCTTCGCGACCTTTGCGGCTTTGCGTCTATCTACTTCGAGATAATCTTAAACTCCACCCGACGGTTCAACTGCATATTCTCCTCCGTCGTATTTGGCGCCAGCGGTTTCTCGGAGCCATATCCCGCATACGTCATGCGCGAGGCTGGAATACCTTTCGAGATCAGGTAATCGACCACAGAATGTGCGCGGCTGTTGGATAGTTTTTTGTTATGGTCTGCCGTTCCGCGATTGTCGGTATGGCCGGAGATCTCAATCACCAGCGTGGGGTTCTCTTGCATGAGACGGAGCAGGTTGTTCAATTCGGCATACGATTCCGGTCGCAACGTGGCCTTGTTGTAATCGAAAAAGATATTGTTCAGGACAATGCTGCTTCCGACTTCCAGTTTCTGGAGTTCAATGTCTTTGCGCAGTTCCTGGTACGATGCGCTGTCGGGAACGACTACGTTATCGGAATGGAACAGGTAACCGGGAGCTGTAACCGTGATGTTGTAGTTTTTCCCTGCAGGAAGTGAAACGAGGTACGCGCCGGTTGAGCTGTTTGAATTCACCGAAGTAACAAGCTCGTTCTTTTCATTGTCGTAAATGTCGATGCGCGCTGCAACCGGTTTGTGTGTCACCGAATCGGTGATGAACCCTTTGAGGAGGGTCAGCTTCGGCCCACGGTCTTTTTCTTTTTCAATGCGCGTGTACGTGATTTCGTAAATATCTTTTTCGCCGATGTTGCCGGGCTGCGCCGAAGAACTGTAATACGCTTTGTGCCCGTCTGCCGTCTGCTGGTAAAACAATTCATCGCCTGCAGTGTTCACCGGCTGACCGAGATTTTCTGCGGTGGTCCACATGCCGTTCACGCGGGTGGTTTTGTACACGTCGTATCCGCCGAAACCTTTGTGCCCTTTGGAACTGAAATAAAGCGTGGTTCCGTCGGGGTGAATGAACACACCTTCTTCATCGTCTTTTGTATTTACAGCAGCACCCGGATTAACCGGTACAGACCAAGCGCCATCGTTGCTCATCGTACTGATCCAGATGTCGCGACCGCCTAATCCACCGGGACGATTGCTCACGAAGTACAACGTCTTTCCATCGGGAGAAAGACTTGCCGACGATTCATGATGTTCTGAATTGATCGGCGCAGGAAGCAATACAGGTTCGCTCCACGTCATTCCTTCGAGACGGGTTTCCCAGATGTTTCCGTTGCCAGCATCGTCATCGCGGTAAATCATCATGCGTTGCCCATCATTCGACAAGCCAAGCACCACGTTATTTCTTCCGGAAACATTCACTGGCGATGGCGCAGGAGCAGGCGTACTCCATTTCGATGTGTTCGTGTTGAGGTTGGAGAGATAGATCATCTCCATACTCTGCTTGTTTTTTTTGATGTCCTTCTCCGTATTCGGTTTCCGCGAAGTAAAAAGCATCACTGCACCATCAGCCGAAATCACCGGCGAGTATTCGTTGTACGGTGAATTCACTTCCGAACCCAGGTTGCGAATATCAATTTTTACAGAATCATTCTGTGCGAAGCAAAGCGATCCGCTTATACCTGCAACCAGCGCAAGAGAAACAAGTTTTTTCATCGGGATTAAATCATGGATTTACTTGCAGCAGATCCAAATGGATTCGGGAATACAAAACGCAGGAATACTTCAAATCCTCCGCGCGCCTGGCTCACCGATTTCAACGAAGATACGTTTACGTCATAACTGAACCCGCACGCGTAACCCTGGAATTCGAACATCGTGGTGAGGATCACCGCATCTTTCGCACGGAGATAACCGCCCAGTGAAAATGCAGAAGCTTTTTTACGCCCGGTGTATTTGGATCCTTCCGTGAGCAGGTATTTGAAATTCACACCCGGAGTCAATTCCTGCTGGCTTCCCTGGCGGTAATACACAAACGATGGTTCGATGCAGAGATTACTGTTGCCCATACCGAACGAAGCCCAACCGTGAACGACAAATTTTGCGTAGAGTTTTTCTGTCGACACGTTGTAGTATGAGTACTTGGGCCCATGCGGATGGAACACTGCGAAACCGAGATTGATTTTCACCCCATCGTTGGCGGTCATGTACTTTTCGCCTTTTCCGTAATACCAGTTTACACCGGCACCCAGATCAACGAAACTGTGATTCTGCATCAATGAAGGTTCACCGTTAGACAGCGTTGGATTGAATTGCGTACCGTCGTACTGTTCGCCCCACTGCTGGTTACCGGTTCCGATTCCACGCTGAATAAATCCGGCCATCAAACCGGCGGAAATTTTATTGTGATCATCGGCCTGGAGAATTCCGGATATCGAAAGTCCAACCTGCGTGGTTTTCATTCCAACATCACCTGCCTTGTCGTTGTAAAAAGTAAGGCCAAGACCCATGTAGGCTTTTTTCTGCTTCTTCTTAAACAAAGCCATGTCGCCGCTGAAAGCAATTGTTTTGTAAGGCTCAGCAACTGTCGACCATTGACTTTTGTAATTCAGGATTGCGCGGGCTTCGAACGGAACTCCTGCCCGTGCCGGGTTCAGCAAAACCGGGGTTTCGTTAAACATCGAATGGTGAATGTCCTGCGCCTGCAGTGTAAACGCACCCAGTACGAGACCTGCAAATGATAAAGTATATTTTAATGAATTTTTCATGACGTTTCTTTTTACAGGTTACTTAACCAGGGTTACGTTTCCGTGAGCTTCTTTTTCTTCGCCGGTAGTAATGAGTGTGTAACTCAACTTGTACACAAACACAGCCGGATCAAGTTCCTGTGATTTGTAAGTGCCGTCCCATTCATCAGCCGGGTTGGTGCTTTCGAAAATCAATTCTCCCCAACGGTCATAAATGGCCCAATGGAAATTGTCGACGCAAAGTGTTCCGTATACTTTCAGCTTGTCGTTGTGACCGTCACCATTTGGAGAGAAGATGTTCGGCACAAAGATCTCACCGCAATCGAAATCTACGGTAACAGTAACGGTATCACTCGCAGTACATCCGTTCGAATCGGTAACCGTTAAAATGTAAACCGTAGTGATCGTTGGTGAAGCCGTTGGGTTGGCTGATGTAGGATCATCCAATCCTGTGGAAGGAGACCACGAATACGTTGTTCCTCCTGAACCTGTGAGCATGGTTGAACCGCCATAACTGATGGTCGTGTCCTGTCCGGCATTTGCAGTTGGGCCCGTGCCAACGGTGACTGTGATTGTTGCAGTATCCGAACATGTGCCGTTAGACACAGTCACTGTGTATGTGGTAGTGACTAAAGGTGAAACAATTTCAGTTGAACTTGTTCCACCGCTGCTCCATACATACGTTCCGCCGCCAGTTGCTGTGAGCGTTACCGGTGATCCCGGACACGGATTTGTATTTCCTGAAACTGCCGCAACAGGAGGTGGAACTACAGTTACCGTATACGAGGTTGTGTTTGTACATCCGTTTGCGTCTGTTCCAATCACCGTGTACGTTTGTGATGATGACGGCGTAACCGAAATTGCAGTGGTGGTTGCCGTTGTACTCCAAACATAACTTACGCCACCATTTGCCGTGAGCGTGGTGGAATCTCCTGTGCAAAGTGTATTCGTTCCGCTCACGGTAATTGCCGGAGGAGGATTCACCGTTACAGAAAACGTTGCGATACTTGTGCATCCGTTCGCGTCTGTTCCGGTTACGGTATACGTTTGCGAAGTGGAAGGCGTCACGGTTTCCGATGGCAATGTTCCTCCGCTCGACCAGGTGTATGACACTGCACCACTTGCCGTAAGTGTGGAATTGCTTCCCTGGCAAATCGTATCGTTCAGTGAAGTCACGTTCACCGTTGGTCCCGGTGTTACGGTAATGTCAATCGTCGTGGTATCTGCGCATACTCCATTCAGTCCAATAACGGTGTACGTTGTATTGGAAGTTGGATTTACGACGACCGGCGATCCGTTCAGGTTACCCGGCATCCAGTTGTAAGTAGTTGCGCCGCTCGAACTAAGCGTGACACTTGCCCCTGTGCAGGATGTGTCGGTACTGGCACTTGCAGTAATCACCGGTGTGGAATTTACTGTTACAGTTACCGTGGTGGTGTCGCTGCAACCGAGACTGTCTGTACCGATGATCGTGTACGTAGTTGTTGTGTTCGGATACTCAACGATCACGTTCGTGGTTTGATTTCCCGGAAGCCACAGGTACGTTGCTGCTCCTGCTGCGCCAATGGAAACACTATCGCCCTGGCAAATGGATGGAGGCGATGCAAGTACACCAACCGTTGGTGTTGGATTAACTGTGACGAGAATCGTAGTTGTGTCTGCGCAATTCGTTCCATCTGTACCAATGAGTGTATACGTGGTAGATGACGATGGAGCAACCACAATGGATGTTGTTGTTGCACTGCCTGGCATCCAGGTGTATGATGTTGCACCGCTTGCGGTAAGTGTTGTTGTTGTGCCCGAACAAACTGTTGATGACGTTGCTGAAGCACCAACGGTGATTGGCGTGCCCAATGTGATAGACGCGGTCGTTGTTGTTGTACAACCGTTGAAATCAGTAACGGTGCACGTGTATGTTCCAACACCGAGCGGAGTTTCTGTTTGTGCAGTTCCG